>Ga0335069_10004099_pt1 | contig 21771 bp, 17 predicted proteins | sample Lox_Sample_11_FD_206714 | JGI IMG/M metagenome (GOLD analysis project Ga0335069, IMG submission 206714) | Soil microbial communities from Loxahatchee National Wildlife Refuge, Florida, United States - Lox_Sample_1.1 | ecosystem: Environmental > Terrestrial > Soil > Wetlands | place: USA...
TCGTCCTCAACCTGCTGAAGTCGTCAGAGCGGCTGCCGGGCAAGGTCAGCGCGGCCATCGTGCTCAACAAGGCGGATCTGCTGCGATTCGATGATCCGGTGGCCCTGTGGCTGCGGTCCGGGGACGGAACGCTCGATGCGGACAAGATCCTCCGCGAGAGCGCCGACGTGTTCGCGTACCTGGACAGCAGGCAAGCGCAGGCGTGGACGCGCCCGTACCACGAGTGCGCCAGGGCAACCCTGCATGTCGCATCCGCGACCGGCGGCACGGGACCGCCGGAAGGTCCGGGCGGCGTATATCCGCGCGGAGTCACGCCGCACCGGGTTCTGCAGCCGCTGATCGCGCTCCTGGCCATGACCGGAGTGCTGACCGGCGCCCAGGCCGAGAAGGTAGGGATCTGAAGTGACCGGCCAGCAAGCGATCCATCAGTTCGAGTGCCGCTGGCAGCCCACCACCGACCTGTCGCCGGTCGCTGCCTCGGGCGAGCGCGGCTACATCCAGGGCTGGTATGACCGGCTGGCGCGGTCGATCCGCCCCGCCCTCCCGGGCGCGGGGGTACCCGCGGCCAGCGTGCGATACGAGATCTTCCCCGATGGGACGGCGTCCCTGGCCTGGCGGCAGTGGAGCGGGGATGCCATCGCCCTGCAGGATGACACCGACCGGCGGCCGCTGGTGGCCAGGATACTGGTGGGTGACGCGCAGCTGCTGACGCCTGAGCTGGCCGCGGCGATCAGCCGCACCGGGATGCCTGCCGTGATCGGGTTGCCGCCGGGGCAGGTCCCGTTCGGGGCCAGGCTGCCGCCGATCAACCCGGGTGACCTGTCCGCCATGGTCAGCGACATGGCCGCTCACCTGGATCAGCAGGCGGTCGCGGAGCCCGGTCTCAACCTGGTCATCGCGGCAGCGCTGAGCAATCCTGACACGGCGCTGTCCGTGCAGCTCCCCGAGAGCACCATGCGGCTGCCGCCTCAGCAGGGCCCGCAGGCTCCGCTGCTCTGGGGCCTGCGGCGGACCGTGTGGCCGCTGCTGGCCGACCGCGCTTCCCGGTATCCGGGCCGCCGGGGATGGTCGTTCTCGACCTATGAACCCCCGCTCGGTGACGTGGACGCCCGCACGCTCCCCGACATCGTCTTCCGCGCCGCCACTCAGGTGGCCCAGCAGCCGCTGAGCATGCGCAGCGAAGTCATCGTGCGGCTGCACGACCCCGGTAAGACGCCGGCCGCGACGCCGAACGACGACCTGGCCGCCACCCTGGTCAGCGCGTTCCGCGACATGGGCGGCGAGGCACTGGTCCAGAACCTGACCACGATCGCCCGGAACTACCCGGAGATGGAGGCGCGGCTGCGGGCGGCGTACGGGAGCCTGCTCACCGCGGCCACACCCGGGCTGAGGAGCACGCCCCGCCCCGCGCCCGCCGGGCCCGCCTCCGTCCCGTGCGAGACGCCGCCGCTGGCGCCAGGCCAGCCCGGCGTCCCGGCCGGTACCGGCGTCCCCGCCGGTACCGGCGCCCCGGCCAGCGCCGCGCCCCCTGCTGACCTGGCCGCGCCGCGGCCATCCCATCCCGGGCGCCCGGCCGAGCCGGCCATACCGCCGCTGGCCGTCCGCGCTTCCGCCGCTCCGCCGCCCGCGCCCGCCGCCCCGGCCGGCGCCACCCAGCCGCCGCCGGGACGCCGCGATGAGCGGGAACTTCCGGCCCCGGTGCCCCGCATCTGCGTCCTGCTCGACCGGCTGTACGCCGGCCCCGGCGATCCGCGATTCGCTGCGGCTCGCCAGTCCATCGTCACTCTCCCCAGGCTGCCCGTCGCCGGGGACCGGGCTGCCGCCCGCAAGACGATGCCCGAACGCGGCTGGTACATGCCTGTCCTGGGAACCGCCGAGCGCCGGCATACCGCGGAAACGCTGGAAGCGATCTTCCGGCTCACGGTCGTGCCCGACCTGACGGTTCCGGAGGTCACCGAGGAACTCGGCCGGTGGGCCTACGAGCTGGCCGCGCCGGTCCCGGTGATCATCGCCCTCAGCGATGCTGCCCGGCGCCGCGGCGACCGGGAGCGAGCGCTGATGGAGCAAGCCCTGTGCCCGGCGCTTGGCCAGCGGTGGATGGCCGAGCGAGGCATCGACACCGACGCGTCTCTCGGGGCGGTGCGAATCCCGTCTCGCGCCGGCTGGCCGGCCTCCCCGGCGGGCGACCAGGGCCCGTTCGGGCGCCTTGCCGCGAACCCGCTGGTCATCACCCTGATCCTGGCGGTCTTCTGTGCCCTGCTGATCGCCATTCTCGTGCTCGAGATCCCCGGGTGATCGCATCCGCGCCAGCCGGAGACAGGCCCGGTCCGGCTGCCCCGGGAACTACCCCAGGAAGTAGTCCGGGGGCAGGTTCGCCTCGATGGCCGCGAGCACCTCGGGGTCGTCGGGCGTGGTCCGGGGACGGAACCGCGCCGCCACCGTGCCGTCCGGCCGGACCAGGAACTTCTCGAAGTTCCACTGGATATCCCCGGCCTCGCCGGAGGTGTCCGGCACGGCTACCAGCGAGGTATAGATGGCATGCCGCCCGGGGCCGTTCACCTCGATCTTCTCGAACATCGGGAAGGTGACCCCGTAGGTCGCCGAGCAGAACTCGGCGATCTCCTCGGCCGTGCCGGGCTCCTGCCCGCCGAACTGGTTGCACGGGAAGCCGACGACCGACAAGCCCCGGGGAGCGAACTGCTCGTGCAGCTTCTCGAGCGCGGTGTACTGCGGCGTCAGGCCGCACTTGGAGGCCACGTTCACCACGAGCAGCGCCGCGCCCGGCGCCGCCGCGCCGAGCGAGGAGTCCTGGCCAGAGAGAGTTTTTACCGGAATGTCAAGAATGGTCACGCTGCCTACGGTATCCGGCTCCAGGCCGACTGCCCCAGGTAGCCCCGGGCGACGGTGGTGACGTAGGAGTACACCGCGTCCTCGGCGGGCGACAGCGGGCCGGGGGAGGCGTGCGGCGAGGCCAGCCCGCGCTGCACGGATTCGCACGCGGCCCAGTCCTGCGTGTTGGTGATGTCCCAGAAGTCCACCGCGTAACCCGGGTCGAAGTCCGGCTGGGCGACGGCCTCGGGCGCGAACGCCCAGGTGCACTCGATCGTGGTCCGGCCCGCGGCGACCGGGATCAGCCGGTGCGTCATCACGTAGTCCGGGTGCAGGCTGAGCAGCACGTTCGGGAAGATGCTGACGTAGACGACGGTCCGCAGGCCCTGCGCGTCCAGGCCGCGCAGCGGCACGCCGCCGCTCGCACCGGAAAGCGACATCGTCTCCATGCCGTCGCGCAGGTCCATCCAGCCGCCGATCCAGGCGCCGTCGGCGGCGTAGTTCTCGCCGCTCCTGGGCGGGCTGACCCGGCACAGCTCAGGGTGGATGGACGGGCAGTGGTAGCACTCGTGGTAGTTCTCGGTGAGGGTCTTCCAGTTCGCCGCGGCGTCGTAGCGGTGCTTCCCGGCGGTCACCAGCCGCTCCGGCTCGTACGGCGCGACCAGCTCGTCCAGCTTGGCCAGCGCTTCGGCCAGCGAACCCGCCAGGCCCCCTGAGCCGTCCACGAAGACCAGCCCGTGCCACTCGGTCACCGGCAGCGAAGCCAGGCCCCATTCATCGAAGTCGAAGCCGGGCACCTTCCGGAACCCGGCGGCGGCCCGCAGCGAGCCGGACAGCGAGTACGTCCAGGCGTGGTACGGGCAGATGATCGTATTCTCCTTGGCGCCCTGGCCGCACGGCAGCAGCTCGTGGCCGCGGTGGCGGCAGCTGTTCGCGAACGCCCGCAGCTCGCCGTCCTCGCCGCGAACCAGCAGGACCCCGCCAGAACCGGTGGCCTCGGCGCGCTGGTCGCCCGGCTCGGGCAGCTGCTCGCTCCGCGCCACGCACATCCAGCTGCCGCCGAAGAAGTGCCGCTGCTCCCAGGCGAACACCGCCGGGTCCACGTACGCCGCCCGCGGCAGCATCCGGCTTTCCCCGAACGGCCGGAGTGCGAGCTCCAGCTCACCACGATCCAGCGGCGCCAGGGCGGGAGCGGGATCAGGGCGAACCCTAAAATCTTGACTGACCATACAGTCAAGACTAAGCCGCCCGCCCGCCCCTGTCCAGGCCACCCCAGGTGATCTTGCGAACTGGCAGGCACGGTGCGGATACTGCATGCATGGGTGACCGTAACGTGCTCGGCGGCGAGCTCGAGTCATGTGGGACCGATCCGCTCACCGGCTTCTACCGGGACGGATGCTGCACGACCGGCCCCGAGGACCTGGGCAGTCACACCATCTGCGCGGTGGTGACGGCCGAATTCCTCGAGCATCAGCGCCAGATCGGCAACGACCTGTCCACGCCGATGCCCCAGTTCCGGTTTCCCGGCCTGGTGCCGGGCGACCGGTGGTGCGTGACCGCGGCCAACTGGCTGCGGGCGCACCAGGAAGGCGCCGCCGCCCCCGTGGTGCTGGCCTCGACCCACCAGCGCGCGCTCGAGATCGTCCCGCTGGAGATCCTGAGGCAGTACTCCGTCGACGTCCCCGCGGACCTCGGCGCCCTTGATGAGTAAGCAGAGCAGGCAACCCGCCGGGCCTTCCGGCCATCATTATCCCGAACGGACGTACTGCGTGCCCCGGTCCGCCCCGCTTGCCTTCCTGAGCTCCTGCCACGCGGCCGGGCTCAGCGAGTACGCCCCGGTGCTGCCACCGGCGAAGTAGCGCCACGCCGCGGGCCGGACCAGCGTCGCCAGGGCGGTGAACGCGACCGGGACCCCGGCGAGCAGGTCGCCGCCGCCCGGCGTCAGCTCCTCGCGGCTGCCCCGGTAGTCCCCGCGGTGCAGCAGCCCGTCCCGCAGCTCGCGCGTCACCCCGCGCCGGCCGCCGTGCTCGGCCGCGCCGAGCACGGCCAGCAGCAGCTGGTGCGTCCGCGCGCCCGGCCGCCCCGGCGGCTGCGGCCGCGACGTGCCCGAGCAGGCCACCTCCACCAGGGCCCGCACCAGGTCCACGGCGGAGTACAGCGCGTTGACCGGCTCGACCAGGCGCGGGTTGATGTCGATGAACGCCAGCCCGTCCGGGCCGAGGATCACGTCGGCCGACAGCGCGCCGTGCCAGCCCAGGGTCGCGCCCAGCCGGGCCAGCTGCTCCCGCGCCTCCGGCAGGTCCAGGCCGAGCTTGTGGCTGGCCCCGCCCGAGGTGCCCTCGCGGACCCGCCGGCAGGCGTGGGCCGCGACCAGCTCACCCCGGGCGAACACCGCCTGGACCATGACCAGCGGCCCGGGCACGGCCCGCTGCACCAGGACGCCTCCCTGGCCGAACACGCCCCGGCGCTCGCAGTCCGCGGCCAGCCGCCGCAGCGCGTCGGGCGAGGTGACCCGCCGGACCCCGGCCGACGCGGTCCCGATCGGCGTTTTCACGAAGGCCGGCAGCCCGAGCTCGGCCGCGCCCGCCAGCTGCGCCGCGGTGGTGGCCGCCACCGCGGGCGGCTGCGGCAGGCCGGCTTCGGTCAGGGTGGCGAACGCCGACACCTTGTCCTGCACCCGGGTCAGCGCGCCGAAGTCCGGCACCGCCGTCGCCAGCCCCGCCGCCTCGATCCGGTCCCGCGCCAGCGACATCACGGCGACCTGCTCCTGCACCGGCAGCAGCAGCCCGGCCCCGCGCCGCGCGGCGACGCCAAGAGCGGCGTCCAGCCACCCGAACGGATCGCGGCCGACAGCCGGAACCGGATGCACCCGGCGCACGTGCCTGGTCATCCGGGTCAGGCACAGTGCGCCGGGGGACAGCGCCTCCACCTGATGGCCGGCCCGGTCCAGCACGGTCGCGCACTGCCGGGCGGTCAGCCCGGCCCCGTCACTCAGCAGTATCAGCATCACGGCCTCCTGAATCCCTGGTACAACCCTGAGTCCTCCGGCCTCCCGGTTCCCTCGGTCCCCGGGCCTCCCGAGCCTCCGCATGTATCCCGGTCCCGCCACTATTAGTATACCATGTAAGCATACGTTATATACTTTCCAGGCAAGAGACGAAGGAAAGGAGATCCGCCGTGGGGCGTGCACCGCAGATCAGCCGGGCGGCGGTGCTGGCCGCGGCGCTGCGGCTGGCCGACGAGCAGGGCCTGGAGGCGGTCACCATGCACGCCGTCGCGAAGCGCCTGCGGGTCACCCCGATGGCGCTGTACCGGCACGTGGACGACAAGAACGCCCTGCTGGACGGGCTGGTCGAACTGCTGCTCACCGAGCAGCCGCTGTCGCGGGACGGTCGCTGGGACGATCGCCTGGCCGCGCTGGCCGCCGGGATCAGGGACACCGCCCGTCGGCACCCCGCCGTCTTCCCGCTGCTGCTGACCAGGCCGGCCGTCACCCCGGCGGCCCGCGTGGTGCGCGACGCGGTGCAGTCCGCGCTGCGCGACGGCGGCCTGCCCGAGACCGAGGTCGCGCGGGCCGAACGCCTGATCAGCACCGCGGTCCTCGGCTTCGCCGTCAGCGAGGCGGCCGGCCGCTTCCGCCAGCATGACCAGTCCGTCATCGACGCCGACTTCGCCGAGCTCATCCGCTGGCTACGACTGTCCCTGCCCGTGTCGTAAGGCCGGTATCGCAGGCACGCCGATCGGCCGATACTGATCATGTGCGGCAGGTGCTCTGCCCGGTGCTGGTCGGGCGGGATGAGGAGACCCGTCGGCTGCGGGCTGCCCTGGCAGCGGCCGAAGCAGGCCGCGGCAGCGCGGTGTTCCTGGTCGGCGAGGCCGGGATCGGGAAGTCACGGCTGGTCCGTGAGACCGTGCGCGCGGCGGGCGAGCGCGGTCTGACCGTGCTGGCCGGCCGGGCGGTGGCCGGCGGCGTCCCGACGCCGTTCCGGCCGTTCGCCGAGGCGCTGACCGCGGCCGGGCGCGCGGGCCGCCTGCCGGCCAGCGCGGAGCTCGGCCCGTTCCGGCCCGCGCTGGGATGGCTGGTTCCCGAGTGGCGGTCCGCGCCGGGCCCGCCGGCGGAGGAGTCGCTCGTCTTCCTGGGCGAAGCGGTGCTGCGGCTGCTGCGCGCCCTGGCCCCGCCGCCCGGCTGCGTGCTCGTCCTCGAGGACCTGCACTGGGCCGACCAGGAGACGCTGGGCTTGCTCGAGTACCTGGCCGACAACCTCGCCGCCGAGCGGGTCCTGTGCGTCGCCACCCTCCGGGAGGAAGGCGGCGAAGCCGCCGCGCTGGCTCACGCGCTCACCGCGCGCGGATCCGCCGCCGTGCTCCCGCTCGGCCGGCTGGACGCCGCGGACATGGCCGGCATGGCCCGGGCCTGCCTGGACGCCGCCGACCTGCCGGCCGCCGACCTGCCGGCCTCCGTGCATGCCGTCGTCGCCGACCGGGCCGAGGGCATTCCGTTCCTGGTGGAGGAGGTCCTGGCGGGCCTGATCGGCGAGGGAGCGCTGACCGAGCGGGACGGCCGCTGGCTGGCCGCCGACCTGACTGCTCCGGGGATCCCGGCCACGTTCGCCGACACGGTCCGGCGGCGGCTGGATAGCGTGGACGCGGATACCCGGCACGTCATAGGCGCGGCCGCGGTGCTGGGCCGCCGTTTCGACTGGGCGCTGCTCAGCCCGGTCACAGGCCTGGCCGGCCCGGCCGTGGTGGCGGCGCTGCGGGACGGCGTGGGCCTGCAGCTGATCGTGGCCGAGCGGGAGAGCTTCCGGTTCCGGCACGCGCTGACCCACGAGGCGGTGCTGGCCGGGCTGCTGCCGCCGGAGCGGGCCCTGCTGGCCGGCCGGGCCCTGGCCGCGGTGGAGGCGGCCCACCCGGGCCTGCCGGGCACCTGGTGCACGCTGGCCGCCGACCTGGCCGGGCGGGCGGGGGACGCGGCGCGGGCCGGCGCGCTGCTGCTCGAGGCCGGTCGGCGTGACCTGGCCGTCGGCGCCCTGGCCAGCGCCGAGCACACGCTGACCCGGGCTCGCGACCTGGCCGGCCCCGCCCTGCGGACCGAAGTGGATGAGGCGCTGACCGAGGTCTACGCCTTGTCCGGGCAGGTCGACCGGGCCATCGAGACGGGCAAGATGCTGCTCGCCCGGTTGGGCTCGCCGTCGCCCCTGGCGGCCAGCCTGCACCTGGGGATCGCCCGGGCGGCGATCGCCGGGGCCCGGTGGGCCGAGGCGGCGGCGAGCATCGAGGTCGCCCGCGAGTCGCCGGGCGCCGATATCGCCCAGATAGACGCCTGTGCGGCGCAGGTCGCGGCGGGCCGGGGCCGCCTGGAAGAGGCCGATGAGCTGGCCCGGGCCGCGCTGCGGGCGGCCGAAAGCGGCGACCCGGGGCAGCCCGAGGTGGCCTGCGAGGCCCTCGAGGTGATCGGCCGGGTCGCGCGGCAGCGTGACCTTGCGGCGGCCGAGCGTGCGTTCGCCCGGGCGGCGGACCTGGCCGCCGCGCACGGCCTGCAGCTGTGGCGGCTGCGGGCCCTGCACGAGCTCGGCACCATCGACCAGCTCAGGACCGAGAGCGTGGACCGGCTGGAGCAGGCGCGCGAGCTGGCCGTGGCGCAAGGCGCGCTGGCCCTGACCGCCACGCTCGACCTGCAGATCGCCGCCGGGCTGAACAAGCAGTTCCGCGCGGACGAGGCCCTGGCGGTGGCCCGGCGCTCAGCGGACGCGTCCCGCCGCTTCCACCTGGCCACGCTGCCGATGGCGCTGATCTTCCAGGCCACCGCGCACGCGATCCGCGGCGAGGAACAGGACATGGAAGCCAGGATCGCCGAGGCGGTCGCGCTCGCCCCAGCCGACCAGGACGTAGTCGGCTGCGCCTGGGGACACTGCCGGGCCACCCTGTCCCTGCTGGCCGATGATCTCGGCCAGGCCCACACGCAGATGGCGACCGGGGCCGGGCTGATGCTGAGCTCCCCGGCGACGATCGCGCCGCCGTTCCTCGGGCTGTGGCCGCTGCTCGGCGCGCTGCTGGACCGGGACGCGGAACCGGCCGCGGCCCGGGTCCGGGCCGCCCACGGCACCCGGCACCTGGTGGTCGCGGCCCTGCTCGGTTACGCCGGCGCGATCCTGGCGGGCCGCCGGGGCCGGCCTGGCGATGCCGAGGCGGCGTTCGCCGCGGCGGACCGGCAGATGGGCCCGCTGGTGGCCTGGTACCGGCATTGCGCCCGCCGCCTGGCCGCCGAGGCGGCGCTGGCCGACGGCTGGGGCGAGCCGGTCGCGTGGCTGCGGGAAGCCGCCGCCTACTTCGCCGCGCGCGGCGACGACCGGGTGGCCGCCGCCTGCCGCGGGCTGCTGCGCCGGGCCGGGGCCCCGGTGCCGCGGCAGCGCCCTGGCGAACTGCCCGGGCGGCTGCGCGCGCTGGGCGTGACCGAGCGCGAGGCCGACGTCCTCAAGCTGGTCGCCCAGGGCCTGGGCAACCGGGAGATCGCCGAGCGGATGTTCTTGTCGCCGCGCACCGTGGAGAAGCACGTGGCCAGCCTGCTGGCCAAGACCGGCCTGCGCCGGGCCCAGCTAGCTGGGTATTCGGCCGGCCTAGATGGGTAGCCGCCTGCCCCGGGTTGGGTAGGCCGTACCGATGCCGCCGCTCGCGGTCGCGAGCCACGATGCGGACATGACGATCGACCAAGCCAAGCTGCCGGGTGCTACCGCCGCCGTGCTGGAGCGGCCGGGCGGCCGCCTGGCGTACGAGATGACCGGCGAGGGCCCGGCCGTGGTGCTCATCCACGGGTTCGGGCTGGACATGCGGATGTGGGATCCGCAGGTCGGGCCGCTGGCGGCCCGGTTCCGGGTGGTGCGCTACGACTGCCGGGGGTTCGGCGCCTCCGGCCCGCTCGATCCCGCTGTCCCGTACACCCACGCCGGGGACCTGGTCGCGCTCCTCGATCACCTGGACATCGGCGACGCGGTGCTGGCCGGCCTGTCGTTCGGCGGCCGGGTGGCGCTGCAGACCGCGCTGGCCGCCCCGGCCCGGGTCCGCGGCCTGGCCCTGCTGGACGCGGTGCTCGACGGCGTGCCCTGGGATCCGGAGTCGGCGCAGGCCCTGGACGAGGTCGCCCGGCGGGTCCGGGCAGGCGGGGTGCTGGCGGGCCGCGAGGCCTGGCTGGCCCACCCGCTGTTCGCCGCCGCGCGCGAGCGGCAGGACCTGGCTAGCGCGCTGGCGGCCATGGTGGCGGGCTATCCCGGCCAGCACTGGCTCGGCCAGGACCCGCACCGCCAGACCCGGCCGCCCATCGAGGTGCTGGAGGGCGTGACCGTGCCGACCCTGGTCGCCGTGGGGGAGCGTGACGTGCCCGGCTTCCGCGAGATGTCCGCCGTGCTCGCCCGGCGCATTCCCGGCGCCGCCTTTCACGTCGTGGCGGACGCCGGCCACATGATCAACATGGAACAGCCCGCGGCGGTCTGCGAGCTGCTGACCAGGTTCGTCCTGTGGAACCGGTGAAGGTCGCGGCCGTGCAGGCCGCCCCCGTCCTGCTCGACCGCGACGCGACGATCGGCAAGGTCGTGGCGCTGGCCGAGAAGGCCGCCGCCGAGGGCGCCCGCCTGGTCGCGTTCCCCGAGGCGTTCGTGCCCGGCTACCCCGACTGGGTGTGGCGCACCCGGCCGTGGGACGCCGACGCCACCGCCCTGTACGCACGGCTCTACGACCAGGCCGTGGTGGTCGGCTCCCCGGCCACCGAGGTACTCGCCGAGACCGCCGGGCGGCTGGGGATCTGGCTGTCGGTCGGCGTCGACGAGCGCGACGACCAGGACTCCACCATCTACAACGCGCTGCTGCACTTCGCCCCGGACGGGTCGCTGGCCGCCCGGCACCGCAAGCTGATGCCCACCGGCGGCGAGCGGCTGGTCTGGGGGATGGGTGACGGCTCGGGCCTCGAGGTCGTCGACACCGGCTTTGGCAGGCTCGGCGGGCTCATCTGCTGGGAGAACTACATGCCGCTGGCCCGGGCCGCCCTGTACGCCCAGGGGGTCGACGTCTACCTGGCGCCCACCTGGGACAACTCCGAGGTCTGGGTGCCCACCCTGCGGCACATCGCCCGGGAGGGCCGGACCTACGTGCTCGGCGTCACCTCCTGCCTGCGAGCCACCGACCTGCCCGCGGGCCTGCCCGGCCGGGCGGGCCTGTACGGCGACGCCGGCGACTGGCTGTCCCGCGGCAACACCGCCATCGTCGGTCCCGAGGGAGAGATCCTGGCCGGCCCGCTGACCGGCGAGGAAGGCGTGCTCTACGCCGAGATCGACGCGAGACGGGCCCGGGTGGCCCGCCAGCAGTTCGATCCCGTCGGCCACTACAGCCGCAGCGACGTCTTCCGCCTGGTCGTCGACGCCGCCCCCCGCCCCGCGGTCACCAGGACCTGCGGCGGCGCCGAATAACTGACGAGCTTGAGGAGGCTCAGATGCGAACCCGTTCGGTCCTTAACGAAACAGCCCGGCCGCCGGCCGCTGGTCACGGCGTGCTGGTGGACGCGGGCTGGCTGGCCGCGCACCTGCATGACCCCGCGGTGCGGGTGGTGGAGGTCGACGTGAGCCGTCGCGCCCACGACGAGTGGCACGTCGACGGAGCCGTGTTCTGGGACGTCTACCGTGAGCTGAAGGACGCCGAGTACCGGCTCCTCGACACTGCGGCGGCCGAACGGCTGCTGGCCCGCTCGGGCATCACCCCGGACACCACGGTGGTGTTCTACGGCTACGCGCCCGCTCTGGGCTTCTGGCTCATGAAACTCTATGGCCACGCCGACGTGCGCATCCTGGACTGCTCGCGGGACGCCTGGCGGGCCGGCGGCCACCCGGTGAGCAGCCAGCCGGACTCCTCGGCCGAGCCCGCCGCCGCCGGCTGTGTCCTGGGTGACCAGGACGGACAGCTGCGGGCCGGCCACGCTGCGGTGCGGGACGCGATCGGCGCCTCCGGCCGTACCCTGGTGGACGTGCGTACCTGGGACGAGTACCGGGGGGAGCGCTTCTGGCCCTCCGGCGGCCTGGAGCCTGGCGGCCGGGCCGGTCACGTCCCCTCGGCGGTCCACCAGCCCATCGACGGCCTGTACGACGAGAACGGCTCGTTCCGGGACGTCGCCGGCCTGCGCGGCGTCTTCTCCGCCGTCGACCTCGACGGGCAGGACGAGCTGATCACGTACTGCACCATCGGCGGTCGCGCCTGCACCGCCTGGTTCGTCCTCACCTACCTGCTCGGCCGCGAGCACGTCCGCGTCTACGACGGCTCGTGGGCCGAGTGGGGCCGGATGCCCGACGTGCCCGTGGCGCAGCCGTAACCGGACGACCATGAGCGAGTCGAAGAACCAGTAGGCCTCCCCGGCATCCGCCGCGGTGTGCCAGGCGTGAGGCTGATCCGTCGCCGCCCGGCCGTCCAGGTGCGTGTCCGTCATGCTGTCCTCCCCTTGGTGGTGCTTACTTCGTGGTTTCCTGCTGCTGGTCCTGCTGGTCCTGCTGGTCCTGCTGGTCCTGGTTCTCCTGGCGGAGCGCGCCGACCAGCGTGTCGATGGCCCAGGCGATGCCGCGGCGGGCGTCTTCCGCGCTGAGCTCGCATTCCTCGCTGACGGTGAGCCAGGCGGGCAGGCTGCTCAGGTAGACGATCGCGCCCGCCCGTCGGCGGGCCTGCGCGGCCGGCAGGTGGGACGTCACACCGGCCAGCGCCTCGGTGATGGCCGCCACCCGGCGGCGCCGGTGCGGCGACCGGGCCCGCCGGCCCAGTCTGCTCCACAGCATCGCGCGGACCAGTTGCGGGCTCTGCGCGCCGCGGCGGGCCGACTCCAGGAACACCGGGACGATATCGTCCGGGCCGCCGATCTCTCGCGGCAGCCCGAGCCGCGCGACCACGTGATCCCCGACCGCGTCGAACATGGCCTCCCGGGTCGGGAAATACCGGTACAGCGTCCGCAGGGAGATGCCCGCGTCGGCCGCGACCTGCGGCATCGCCACGTCGTCGGGATTGTCGTGATCCAGCCGGGCGGCCAGTGCGTCGAGGATCGCCTCCCTGATGACGGCGGCTTGCCGGTCGCGCAGGCTGCTCCCGGTGTTCATGACATGATCATGCCAAGATGGCACGATCATGTCAAATATGGCAAGCTCATGCCAATTTCCGCGCGTCGGCCCAGGTTCTGGCGGTATCAGGCCAGGATGCATGGGGAACAGCCTTGGTAGCGGCAGCGAGGGGAAGCGCATGGGCACTGGCAAGGTCAGCACGGGCACGCCGACACGGCTCCGGTCCTTCGATCCCGTCCGGATCGCCGACCTGGAGTACCAGGCCTGGGTGGGCTACTACCTGCGTAAGTGGCCTCAGGTGCTGCGTGCCTCCATCGGCCTGGTCCGGCACGGTTTCGGCATGGACTGGTACCGGACCATGCACGGCGCCTGGCTGGTGCTGCGGGCCAACCAGCTGTGGGCGCCCTATCCCGACAATCACCCCAAGCGCGCCCGGGCCTGCATGCGCCGGTTCTACGCGCTGGTCAGGCTCACCTACGGCGAGCCGTCCAACCCGGCCAAGGCCGCGGAGCTCGAGGTCGACTGGTGGCGTGTGCACCGGGAGATCCAGCACAGCCCCGGGGCCACTGCTGACGACCTGATCGAGTCGCTGATCCGGCTGTACTGTTACCTCTACGACGAGCCCGAGGAGGCGATCCGGCCGGCCGCGGTGCACCGGGCCCGCGCCATGGAGTTGTCCGACGAGTGGGTCGAGCAGGGCTGCCAGCCCGACAGCCCGCTGCTCCCGCTAGAGCACGCGGCCCTGGTCCGCGCCTACGCCGCCCTCCTCGCCGCCGTGCACCACTGACCTCGCCCTGGCCGGTCCCGTCGCCGGCCACGTGCCTGGGCCCCCGGTGGGCCCGGCTCGACCGGCGGCTCACCGACCTGGCGATGCGGGTTCCCGCCGTAACGCCCACGAACTCGACTTCCTGTCCCGCAGGGTACGTAACTACCAGTACAACGCGCTCCGGGGAGCGCGCATCGACCAGTTCTGGATCCGGCGCCGCCGGGATACCTCGGTGCCGGACCGGACGCTGCCCGGAGTGTAAGCCCTGGCCGCCGGGACCGGTCAGCAGGTGGAGCGAGGTGGCCGTGAGCCAGTCCTGGTAGGCGTCAAGATCCCAGCCGAGCATGCGGGTGACCAGCAGGTAGGTCTCGGCAGCGCCCAGGATGCTGGCGGTGTCGATGACCCAGGCCAGGTCGACGCCCGCAGGCAGCAGCCCAGCGCGAGCAGGCCCAGCGACGCGAGCAAGCTGAGTGCGAGCAGGCCGAGCGTGCCTCCCGGCGCGCGGATCGGCTGCGTGCCCTCGCCGAGGCGTTCGTCCTCGGGTTCAAGACCTCACCGGGCGCGCCGGCCGGCGTCTGCCTCGGGATCTGGCGGCCCCGACGGGCCTGATAGCGCCGGAAAGCGTTACGCCGCTAGCGAGACCGGTGGCACCCGGCGGGGGAGAAGCGGCACCGTGGTGATGATGGTTGCTTCCGTAGCCGTACTATCCGACATCCACGGCGTGCTGCCCGCGCTCGACGCCGTGCTGGCCGAGCCCGCCGTCCAGGCCGCCGAGCGCATCGTGCTGACCGGGGACATCGCGGCCGGTCCGCAGCCGGTCGAGGTGCTCGACCGGCTGCTCGGCCTCGGCGACCGGATTGCCTGGGTGCGCGGCAACGCCGACCGGGAACTGGTCGAGCTGGCCCGCGGCGAGACCGACGACGTCGCAGACCCGATCGCGCCGTGGGCAGCGCGGCAGCTCAGCGCTGACCACGTGGACTTGCTGGCACGGCTGCCCTACCCGGTGACGCTGAACGTCCAGGGCTTCGGCGACGTGGTGTTCTGCCACGCGACCCCGCGCGACGACGAGGAGGTCGTGGTCGTCGACTCGCGGCTCGAACGGTGGGCCGAAGTCCTGGCCGGGCTGCCCGACCAGACCATGACCGTGGTCTGCGGCCATACGCACATGCCATTCACCCGGCTGGCGAGCCGCAGGCAGATCATCAACCCGGGCAGCGTGGGCATGCCGTACGGCCGCCAGGGCGCGCACTGGGCGCTGCTGGCGGACGGGGCGGTCACCATGCGGCGCACCGCTTACGACGCCACGGCCGCCTGCGCCGCCGTACGAGAGCAGTCGTCCTACCCGGACGTGGCCGAATGGGCGGACTACTTCCTGCACGCCAGGGCCAGCGACGCCGACGCGCTCGCCGTCATGGCCCCGCGCGACGGCCGCGCCTCATGACCCGCCGCGTCCGGTGACCGGCCGCGTCCTATGGCCGGCATCGTCATCGATCAAGTCCGTGACGGCGACCTGGCCGAGATCATGCGCGACCTCCGGAACCCGAGGTCTCACTCTGAGACACGGCCGTGGCGCACCGGAGCGCCAGACGAGTAACCGCGGTAGCTCTAGTCTCCTGGGCATCACGGCACCCTGAGCCCCGGCCATGCCGCCGAGCGCCACCCGGCGATCTGGTCGCCGAACATCGAGATCGCCGACGCGCTCCAGTACCGCCGGAACACCCGGTCACGCAGCAGCGCGGGCACCATGTCAGCGCCTCCCGAACCGGAAGTCGTTCGGGAACGCGATGTCCAGCCAGGTGACCAGGCGCGCGCCCGGCGGCCGCAGTTCGGGCCTGACCTGGCGCTCGAAGTACTCGTCGACGAGCTCGCGCGCCTTGCGGCCCAGTTCGGCCAGCTCGTCCGCGGTGACCCACAGGATCCGGTCGCCGAGCCGGGCCGCCTCCTGCCACTCGGCCGGCTCCTCCGGGATGGCCTCCAGCCAGCGCATCAGCTGGAAGAAGTACCCCTCGGCGATGACCGTCTGCAGCAGGCCGGTCGCCGCGGCCATCTCGGGCGTATCCGCGACCGGGTCCCAGGCGGTGGACGTCGTGGTCGCCCGCCACGGCTTCTCCCGCCCGGTCCCGCCGCCCGCCTCCTCGACCAGCCCGTACCTGGCCAGCTGCCGCAGGTGGAACGACGTGGTCCCGGACGACTCGCCGAGCAGCTCGGCGGCCCGCGTCGCGGTCAGCGGCCCCTCCGTGCGCAGCAGCCCCACCAGCGCCATCCGCACCGGATGGGCGTAGGCCCGCAGCGCCCGCGGGTCGGTCAGCCGGGTGATCGTCCGCCCCCGCTCGGCCGCCTCCTCGGCCCCGGCGCCGGCGTCGCGCCCCCGCTCGGCCGCCTCCTCGGCCCCGGCGCCGAGCCCCGGCGCCGCCGCTCCCGCGTCCCTGGATCCGCGCCCCGGTGCCGCCGGCTCGCCGCCCGCGGCGCCCGTCCGGCCCTCTTCGCCCGCGCCCGTCCGGCCTTGCCCCTCTTCGTCTGCGTCCATAAAGCCAATATAGCTTTGCAAAGACTTCTTTGCAAAGAATACTTGGTAAAGATTTATGCCGAACGGGTACGGCTCGTGCCCCGGCGCCGCCTCACCGGTCACGCCCGGGCGGAAGAACGGGCCGGTTCGCGCTGTTCGGAAAAGGCGTGGACGATACGGCCCTGACCTTCGGCCCCCGCGCCGTGCCCCTGTCGGTGCTCGACCTGGCCCCGGTGCCGGACGGCGGCACCGCGGGCGACGCCCTGCGCGCCACCACCGACCTGGCCCGGCACGCCGAACGCCTCGGGTTCCGGCGGTTCTGGGTGGCCGAGCATCACAACATGCCCGGCATCGCCAGCTCCGCGCCGCCCGTGCTGATCGGCCACATCGCCGACGCGACCACGACCATGCGGGTCGGCTCGGGCGGCGTCATGCTGCCCAACCACGTGTCGCTGGTGGTCGCCGAGCAGTTCGGCATGCTGGAGGCGCTCCATCCCGGCCGTATCGACCTCGGCATCGGCCGCGCGCCAGGCACCGACCAGGTCACGGCGGCGGCGCTGCGCCGCTCGCCCGAGGCGCTGTCCGCGGACGACTTCCCCGACCAGCTGATGGACCTGCTCGGCTTCTTCACCGGCCGCTGGCCGGAGGGCCACCCGTTCGCGCAGATCACCGCGATGCCCGGCCGCGGCAACCAGCCGGACGTGTGGCGGCTCGGCTCGAGCGGCTACAGCGCCCAGGTGGCCGGCCTGCTCGGCCTCCCGTTCGCGTTCGCGCACCACTTCAGCGCGGCCAGCACGCTGCCCGCGCTGGCCCTGTACCGTCAGCATTTCCGCCCGTCGGCCGTCCTCGATCGTCCCCACGCGATGGTGGCCGCTGCCGTGGTGTGCGCCGGGACCGACGAGCGCGCCCGCTTCCTGGCCGGCTCCGGCGCGCTGTCGTTCCTGCGGCTGCGCTCTGGCCGGCCGGGCCCGCTGCCCTCGCCCGAGGAGGCGGCCGCCTACCCCTACACCGACTCCGAACGCGCGTTCGTCGAGGACCGCCAGGCCACCCAGATCATCGGCTCGCCCGAGACCGTGCAGCGCGGTATCACCGGCCTGCTGGACGCGACCGCCGCCGACGAGCTGATGATCACCACCATGGTCTTCGACCCCGCCGACCGGCTGGCCTCCTTCAACCTGGTCGCCGACCTGGCCCGGGCGTCCATCGGAGCCCACGTGTCCCGCTGACCCGCCGTCACCCCCGTGCGTCCATGATCGTATTGATGTATCCGGCCGGATTTCCCGTCGTCGTGCTAGCTTTGGGAGCCGGAACCGCGGCCGGCGTAATCAGTGCCGGGTCCAGGAGTCGGGAAATCACGAGGGGGTTCATGTGACCGGTATTTATTGGCCTTCCTTAATACCATTTGCCGGGAGCCCCGATGGCCGTCCCGGGAGGCGCGATGGATGATGGGGAGCCGGAAGCCGCCAGGTTCCTGGCCGATTTCTCCGCCGGTTCGCGGATCGCCGGGTATCTCCTGGAGGAGCGGATAGGCCAGGGCGGAACGGCGGTGGTGTTCCGGGCCCAGGATGAGCGGCTGCGGCGGCCGGTGGCGCTCAAGATCCTTTCGCCCGCGCTGGCGACGGATGAGGAATTCCGGAACCGTTTCATTCGCGAATCCCGGTCAGCGGCGGCGGTGGACGATCCGCACATTATCCCGGTGTTCGAAGCAGGCGATGCTAATGGCGTGCTGTTCATCGCCATGCGGTATGTGCCAGGCGGCGACGCGGGGACGCTGGTGCGCCGGCTGGGCCCGCTGCCCATCGCGCGGGCGGCGGCGATGATCTCCGCGGTGGCCTCGGCCCTGGACACCGCCCATGCCGCCGGACTGGTGCACCGCGACGTCAAGCCGGCCAACATGCTCGTGGATTCGCGGCCCGGCCGGCCCGATCACGTGTACCTGTCCGATTTCGGGCTGACCAAGGGCTCGCTGTCGTCCGCTACCCAGACGGGAACGGGTCACTTCCTGGGCACGCCGACCTACTGCGCGCCCGAGCAGATCCGGGGCCGGCGGGTGGACGCGCGCGCGGACGAGTACGCGCTGGCGTGCGCGGCCTTCATGCTGCTGTCCGGCGAGCCGCCGTTTCCCAGGGACGAGAGCATGGCGGTGCTGTACGCGCACCTGTCCGAGCCGCCGCCGCGGCTGACGTCGCGACGGCACGACCTCCCGGCGGCGGTGGATGACGTCCTGCTGCGGGCCCTGGCCAAGGCGCCCAAGGACCGGTATGCCACCTGCGGGCAGTTCGCCGATGCACTGCGCCTGGCGTCCGGGCTCCAGCGGTACGACTCCGATGTGGCCGTCGTGCTGCACCAGCGGGCCCTGACCGATCAGCAGCGCAGGCTCGGCCTGGACCACGCGGACGCGCTGGCCAGCCGGGCCAGCCTGGCGGCGGCCTGCCAGGAGGCCAGTCGCTCGGACGAGGCCATCGCGCTGCACCAGACCCTGACCGATCAGCAGCAGGCCCTGGGCCCGGATCACCCGGATACGCTCACCACCAGGTCCAGCATCGCCGAGGAGATGTCGGCGCGCGGGGAGCACACCGCGGCCGAGGGCGAACTCCGGGCGGTGCTCGCGATCCGGGAGCGGATGCTCGGGCCGGATCACCCGGACGCGCTGGCCACCCGGTTCAGCATCGCCCGGCAGATAGCGGCGCGCGGGGCGCACACCGCGGCGGAGGATGAGTTCCGGGCGGTGCTGGCGGCCCGGGAGCGGACGCTGGGGCCCGATCACCCGGACGCGCTGGCCACCCGGTTCAGCATCGCGCGCGAAATGTCGGCGCGCGGCAGGCACGACGCGGCCGAGACCGAGTTGCGGGTGGTGCTGGCGGCGCGGCAGCGGACGCTGGGCCGTGATCACCCGGACACGCTGGCCACCTGGTACAGCGTCGCCCAGGAGATGTCGGCGCGTGGCGATCACGCCGCGGCGGAGCACGGGTTCCGGCGGGTGTTCGCGAAGCGGCAGCGGACGCTGGGGCCCGATCACCCGGACACGCTGGCCACCTGGTACAGCGTCGCCCAGGAGATGGCGGCCGGCGGCAGGCACGCCGCGGCCGAGGAGGAATTCTGGGACGTGCTCGCGGCGCGGCAGCGGACGCTGGGGCCCGATCACCCGGACACGCTGGCCACCTGGTTCAGGATCGCCCAGGAGATGGCGGCGCGCGGCGATCACGCCGGGGCGGAAGAGCAGTTCCGGCACGTGCTGGCGGTGGGGGTACGGACGCTGGGCCCGGAGCACCCGGACACGCTGATCGTCCGGTTCAGCATCGCCCGGGAGATGGCGGCGCGCGGGGAGCACGCCGGGGCCGAGGATGAGTTCCGGGCGGTGCTGCCTCACCTGGAGCGAAGGCTGGGCCGGGATCATCCGGACACGCTGGCCACCAGGTTCGGCATCGCCCAGGAGATAGCGGCGCGCGGCGACCACGCCGGGGCCGAGGAGCAGTTCCGGGAGGTGCTCGCCGCCCGGGAGCGGACCCTGGGCCGGGATCACCCGGACACGCTGATCACCTGGTTCAGCGTCGCCCAGGAGATGTCGGCGCGCGGGGACCACGCCGGGGCCGAGGGGGAGTACCGGGGCATGCTGCCCCACCTGAGGCGAAGGCTGGGGCCGGATCATCCGGACACGCTGGCCACCCGGATCAGCATCGCCCAGGAGATGGCGGCACGCGGAGACCACGCCGGGGCCGAGGATGAGTTCCGGGCGGTGCTGCCCCATCTGGAGCGAAGGCTGGGCCTGGATCATCCGGTCACCCTGACCCTCTGGTTCAGCGTCGCCCAGCAGATGGCGGCACGCGGAGACCAGGCCGGGGCCGGGCGCGAGTTCCGGGACATGCTGCCTTACCTGCGCCGCGGCCTGGGGCCCGACCATCCGCACGCGCAGACCGCCGCCGGATGGGCCGATCGCGACCCCTGAGCCTCAGGAACTGCGCGCCTCGGGAACTCCGGGCCTCAGGAACTCCGCACTGGCCGGGCTCTGCCTTTTTCCGGCCGGATCCGGCGGCGCCAGCGCTCGGCGCGCCGGTCGGCCAGGATCTGCCGGACCACGTTGCGGCCGGGGATGCCGGTCACGCCGCCGCCCCCGTGGGTGGCCGAACCCGCCTGGTACAGGCCCCGGATCGGCGTCCGCAGGTCCGCGTAGCCGGCCGCGGGCCTGGCGTGGAACATCTGCCCGAGCGACAGTTCCCCGTGGAAGATGTTCCCGCCGATCAGCCCGTACTCTTCCTGCATCTGGTGCGGGCCGATCACCTGCCGGTGCAGCACCGAGCCGGCGAACCCAGGCGCGAGCTTGTCCACCCGGTCCAGCACGCGGTCGGCGTAGGCTTCCAGTTCGGCTTCGTGCGGTGCGTCGGCGTAGCCGTACGGCGCCCACTGGGTGAACATCGACATGATGTGCTTCCCGGCCGGGGCCAGCGAGTCATCGAACACGCTGGGGATGCAGATGTCGGCGAACGGCAGCGTGGCCGGGGCGCCCGCCACGGCCTGCTGGAACGCGTTCTCGATGTCGTCCAGCGACTCCGCCAGCACGATGGTGCCGCCGTAGACCTGCGGATCGGGCTCCGGATGGCTGGTGAACGCCGGCAGCCGGTCGAGCGCCAGGTTGATCTTCACGGTACCGCTGCGGCTGCGCCAGCCGCGGATGTCGGCGACGAAGCCGGCGGGCAGGTCGGCCGGGTCGAGCAGCCGCAGGAACGAGATCTGCGGGTGCGCGGTGGTGACGACCACCGGCGCGTCGATCGCCTCGCCGCTGGCCAGCGTGACCCCGGCGACCCGGCCGCCGGAGGTGCGGATCTGCGCCACCTCGGCGTCGGTCCTGATCTGCGCCCCGAACATCCGGGCCGCCCGGGCCAGCGCATTCGACACCCCGCCCATGCCGCCGCGCGGGAAGCCCCAGGCACCCGCCGCCCCTTCGGTCTCGCCGATGTGGTGGTGCAGCATGACGTACGCGGTCCCGGCCGACCGCGGCCCGGCCCAGGTGCCGATCACGCCGGACACCGACAGCAGGCCGCGCATGGCGCCGCTCTCGAAGTACCCGTCGAGCAGGTCGGCGATGCTGCCGGTGAGCAGCCGCGTCACGTCGACCGCGCCGCGTTCGTCGATGGCCCGCAGGCTGGTGAGCAGCCGCGCCTGCCGCAGCAGGTCCGGCGGCCGCCGGGACCCGAGCCGCGGCGGGATCTGGTGCAGCAGCGGGCCGAGCACCCGCCCGAGACCGTCCAGATGCCGTTCGTACCGGGGGTAAGCGTCGGCGTCAGCGGCGGAGAACTTCGCGATCTCGGCGTGCCGCTCGGCCGGGTCGTGGGGCAGCCGCAGGTAGCGGCCGTCGACCCGCGGCGCGAAGTAGGGTCCCTGCGGGTACACGTGGTATCCGTGCTGCTCCAGGCGCAGGTCGCGGACGAGGTCCGGCGGCAGCAGCGAGACCACGTAGGACAGCGACGTCACCGTGTAGTCCGGACCGAACGGATGCTCGCTGACCGCCGCACCTCCGGTGACCCCGCGCCGTTCGCACACCACCGTGGTCAGCCCGGCCCGGGCCAGGTACGCCGCGGCGACCAGGCCGTTGT
>Ga0335069_10004100_pt1 | contig 21768 bp, 19 predicted proteins | sample Lox_Sample_11_FD_206714 | JGI IMG/M metagenome (GOLD analysis project Ga0335069, IMG submission 206714) | Soil microbial communities from Loxahatchee National Wildlife Refuge, Florida, United States - Lox_Sample_1.1 | ecosystem: Environmental > Terrestrial > Soil > Wetlands | place: USA...
AGGCCAGCCGCTCCGAAGTCGTCGCATTCGTGCTCGTCACCGCAGCGGCCATCGCGAGGGCGCTCGTGCCGATCGCGATTCCCGCCGTCTATCGCGAGGCCGTCCTCGCTTCCGCTTGCCTGTGGTCTGCGGCCTATGCGCTCTTTGCCCTGCGCTATTGGCCCGTCCTCACGCTGCCGCGGATCGACGGCAAGCCGGGCTGAGCGTGCCGGCCCGCGGATCGCCGCTCGCTTTCGAACGGGCCCCGTTCCGCTCCCCGAGCCCGACGCGTTGCGCTTTCATCCTGCGCGGGCCCCGGCGGGCCCGGGAACGCGCCGGTCGCTTGATCTGGATCAACGAGGCGCCGAACACCCGGCGGGAGACTCGGCCTACAAGAGGTCGTAGGCGAGCGGCTCTGCCGGCACAAGATCTGGTGTTGGCGTCCGGCCGAGGAGAACTCGTTGAATCCGCATCCGCCAGCGCAGTCCCCGGCAACCCCTGCAGCGGTCGTCAAGCGCGAAGGGCACCGCGCCGCTTTCGACGCGTCGAAAATCGCGTCGGCCCTGCGCCGCGCGGGCGCCGCGACCGGCGAGCTCGATGCCTCTCGGGTTCAGGCGCTGACCGTCGATCTCGCGCAAGCGATAACAGCGAAGTTCGGTCGCCGTGCGCCGCACGTCGAGGAGATCCAGGACCTCGTCGAAATGGCGCTGATCGCTGCCGGCTACGTCAAGACGGCGCGCGCCTACATCGTCTATCGCGAGAAGCACGCCCGTCTCCGGAGCGATCACCGGACGATGGTCGACGTCGCCGCGTCGATCGACGAGTACCTCGATCGCGAAGACTGGCGCGTCAACGCGAACGCCAACCAGGGCTACTCGCTGGGCGGGCTCATCCTGAACGTCTCGGGGAAGGTGGTTGCCAACTACTGGCTGTCGCACGTCTATGCGCCGGAGATGGGCAGCGCGCATCGCGACGGTGACGTGCACATCCACGATCTCGACATGCTCGCCGGCTACTGCGCGGGCTGGTCGCTGCGCACGCTGTTGCACGAGGGCTTGAACGGCGTGCCGGGCAAGGTCGAAGCGGCGCCTCCCAAGCACATGTCCAGCGCGGTCGGTCAGATCGTCAACTTCCTCGGCACGCTGCAGAACGAATGGGCCGGCGCGCAGGCGTTCAGCTCGTTCGACACGTACATGGCGCCGTTCGTACGCCGCGATGCGATGGCCTACGACGACGTCAAGCAGTGCATCCAGGAGCTGATCTACAACCTGAACGTTCCATCGCGGTGGGGCACGCAGACGCCGTTCACCAATCTTACGTTCGACTGGGTGTGCCCCGAGGATCTGCGCGAGCAGGTGCCCGTGATCGCCGGCGAGGAGATGCCGTTCCGCTACGGCGATCTGCAGGCCGAGATGGACGCGATCAACCGCGCGTACATCGAAGTGATGTCCGAGGGTGACGCGAAGGGCCGCGTGTTCACGTTCCCGATCCCCACCTACAACATCACGCGGGACTTCGACTGGGATCACCCGAATTGCGAAGCGCTGTTCGCGATGACGGCCAGGTACGGGCTGCCGTACTTCCAGAACTTCCTGAATTCCGAGCTGAAGCCGAACATGATCAGGTCGATGTGCTGCCGGCTGCAGCTCGATCTGCGCGAGCTCCTGAAGCGCGGCAATGGCCTCTTCGGCTCCGCCGAGCAGACCGGCTCGCTCGGCGTCGTCACCATCAACTGCGCGCGCCTGGGCTATCTGCACGCGCGCGACGAGAGCGGCTTGTTCGCCCGCCTCGACGAGCTGTGTGGCTGGGCGAGCGACAGCCTGGAGGTGAAGCGCAAGACGATCCAGCGGCTGATCGACCAGGGTCTGTTCCCGTACACGAAGCGTTATCTGGGTACGCTGCGCAACCATTTCTCGACGATCGGCGTCAACGGCGTCAACGAAATGATCCGCAATTTCACTGGCGACGCGGACGACATCACGACGCCGCGGGGACACGCGCTCGCGATTCGCCTGCTCGATCACCTGCGCGGCCGGATCGTCGAGATGCAGGAGCGGACCAGCCACCTCTACAACCTGGAGGCGACGCCGGCGGAAGGCACGACCTACCGCTTCGCGAAGCTCGACCGGAAGCGCTGGCCCGACATCCTGCAGGCGGGCACCGCCTCGATGCCGTACTACACGAACAGCAGTCAGCTGCCGGTGGGATTCACCGACGATCCGTTCGAAGCGCTCGCTCGCCAGGAGGAGCTGCAGACGAGGTACACCGGCGGCACTGTTCTGCACCTGTACATGAACGAGCGCCTGTCGTCGGCATCCGCGTGCAAGTCGTTGGTGCGCCGCTCGCTCGAGCGCTTCCGGCTGCCGTACATCACCGTGACGCCGACATTCTCGATCTGCCCGACGCACGGCTATCTCGAAGGAGAGCATCCGTTCTGCCCCAGGTGCGACGCCGAAAGGCTCGCGGAAAAGCGGAGAAGGCTTGCCGCATGATCGAGGACCCAAGCCCATGGAGGTTCGCATGAATCCGACACCCGACCCCGAACGCCCCCCCGAACCGCTCACGCTTTCCGACGACGAACGCCAGCCCTGCGAGGTCTGGACCCGCGTGATGGGATATCACCGTCCCGTCGCGTCGTTCAACATCGGCAAGAAGGGCGAGCATGCGGAGCGCCGCTTCTTCCGCGAGGAGCGCGCGCAGCGACACCTGTGATCGCGGACGCCGGCTTGCGCGGCCGGCGGCTCCGCGTCGGCGGGTTCGTCCCGTTCACGTCGGCCGACTACCCCGGGGCGCTCGCCGCCGTCGTCTTCTGCCAGGGTTGCCCATGGCGCTGCGGCTATTGCCATAATCCTCACCTCGTGGCCGCCCGCGGCAGCGCGGAGCACGACTTCGGCGCCATCCTCGCGTGGCTCGAAAGCCGGCGCGGTCTGCTCGACGCTGTCGTGTTCTCGGGGGGCGAGCCCACGGCGCAGGCGGCGCTACCCGAGGCGATGGCCGAGGTACGCGCGCGCGGCTTTGGCGTCGGCCTGCACACCGGGGGCGCCTACCCGCGCCGCCTCGGCAAACTCATTCGCTTCGTGGACTGGGTCGGGATCGACGTGAAGGCGCCGCTCGCAGGCTACGAGGGCGTCACCGGATCGGGGCAAAGCGGTCACGTCGCCTGGGCCAGCCTTGATCGCGTTCTCGCCGCCGGAATTTCGTACGAAGTGCGCACGACCGTGCACCCGACGATCACACCGGTCGCTGCGTTGGAGAAGATCGCTTCTGAACTCGCCGCGCGCGGCGTCTCGCGTTGGGTGCTGCAACCCTTCCGGCCGGCGGGTTGTGCCAATGCCGACTTGGTCGCCGCGGCGCCCGACGCGTCGTTCGACCGGCATGTGCTTGCGCGACTGAGGCGACACGTCGCGGATATCGCGATCCGCGACTGACTTGCGCGAGCCACGCCGCGCGCCTTTGCGCCAGCCCCTGCTCAAACCCAGGTCAGGAATCCGAGCGGCGACTTGGTGAGCGCCACCGAGACGATATAGCCGAACGCGAGCAGCGCCGCGACGAGCGCGGCCATGCGCGCACCGAGCGTGCGCCCGCGCTTGAGCGCAACGGTGCCGGCGGCGATGTAGACGAGGACGCCGACGACCTTGCCGGCGAGCCAGCCGCGCGTGCCCTCTGCCCCGAGGTGCCACGCGAGCCACAGCGCGGAGGCGAGCAGAACCGTGTCGACGCAGTGCGGCACGATCCTTACCCAGCGCATCCGGAGCAGCGCGGGCGCGCGGAGCATCCATGCTGCGCGCAGCAGGAAGAGCCCGAGCGAGATCGCCGCGGCGGCGACGTGCAGCTGCCGGACCGCGGCGTAGGAGATCGTCATCGCGCGAACAACAGGTAGCCGTGACTGCCCGCGACCGCGCCTGCGATCGTCGCGAGGCTGACGGCTAGCAGGATCCAGTGCAGGCGGACGATGCGGGCGAACCGGCGGTCGGAATCGCGCCCCGTTCCCGTGTCGGCTGTGCCGCCGCGATCGCCGACGCCACCCACGGCGCTATTTGTCAACCGTGTTGACAATCTTCGGCGGCCGAGCGGCTCGATCACGAACAGCATCAGCGTGAAGAGCGCCCAGACCGTGACCATCGCATGCATCCACCAGTACTCGAGACGGGCGAAGCGCTGCCAGAGATCGAGCGCATGCACTAGGTAGAGTCCGCTTGCCCCGGTGACGAGCGTGGTGACGCGCGCCTGAAGCGCGAAGCGGCGCTCGATCGACTCGAAGAACTCGACGCGCTCGCCGGGCGCCTTCAACCGCCGGGCGGCGGGGAGCAGGACAGTCGTCACCAGCGCGACTCCGCCGATCCAGAGCACGACGCCCAGCACGTGCAACACGCGCGCGGCGATGAGTCCGTCCATGGTCTGAGTGTCGCGATCGTTCCGGCTTCGGTGCAAGTCGCCAAATGTAGGCGCGGTGGCGGCGAGCATCGATGATCTGCGTCAATCGCGGATCCGCATGCGAAAATTGTCCGTTGTGCTGTCGGCGCCATCGCTGTTGCGGAGGAATGCCAATGCTCGAGGCCGGCGCGAGGATCGGCGGGACGCTGGCGCTGCCCGTGAATCGGGAGAATTCGATGAGCTTCTACGCCGCGCAGCGGGGTGTCAGCATGCACCCACCGCGACTACAACTTGATCGGCGTAGCGTGGGAATATCGCCGGAGCGGTGGCTTGTGCTGACGGGGGCCACCGTAGCATCGGACAGGTCTGCCGCTACCAGTGAAACGCGACCCCGAGCAAAGGCCCGTTCATCGTGAGATCGTTGACCTTTGAGCTCGACTTGAAGTTGTAATCGAGATAGCGCCACGTGGCGATGACTTCGCCCCAGGAGAAGGCGTAGCCGATGCCCGCGGCGCCCTGCCACGTGAGATCCGACTGACCGGTGCCAATGTCGAGGTAGTACGGAATGAACCATTCGCGGCCTGCGCCGAGGCCGACGCGGCCCTTGACGCCGATGATGGCATCCCAGTCCTGTCCCGTGACCGAGCGGCTCCCCACGCGGGCGGGTCCCTTGAACGGTCCGACATCCACATTGAAATTGTAGGTGAGGAGCGGCTGCAGCCAGAGCAGCCGCGCGCCCGCGAAGACATCCATTTCCACGTTGTCGCTGGATTGCACGCGGTAGCTCCCGGCGAGCGTCCAGACCCACGACTTGATGCCGACCCCCGTGTTCGCGGTCACTCCGACCGGCAACGGCACGCCATCGATCGTGCCGTCACGGGTTTTCGTATCCGTGGCCCCGATATTCATGTAAATGACGTCGGTGAACAGGCCCCAGGGACCCTTCTGCGCCTCGATCGAGCCCATGCCCGCCATCTTGAGGTTGTCGAGGATGGTGTGGAACTTGAGGTCGAAGTCGGCAGTGTTGCCGCCGGGAAACGTCGCGCCGCCTTTTATCTGCGCTCCCCACATGTAGATGACCGCGCGGAACCGCCACTCATCGGAGAGGTCCTGCGCCGCGGCGCTCGCGGACACCATGGCGCTGGCGCCAACCAGCGTCGCCGCGGCGGTAAGGATCAATGGTTTCATCTTCTTGCTCGCCTCCAGAGTGGACGCCCCCGCTGCATTCTGAAGCCGCGGTCCCGCGACTCGGGAACGCGGAAGTTCATTCTGACATAGGCGCCGTTCGCGCGCCGCCTAGTATTGACCGTCGGACAGCGCGAGCCGCGGATCACGAGCCGCCGGCTTTCGCCCGCGCCTGATTCATCACGTCGAGCGCAATGTTCGAGTGCGCATAGGCGCCGCCCGCGCGTATCTCCGCCGCGACCCAGATCGCTTCCATCAGCTCCTGCTCCGTCGCGCCTTTCCTCAGGGCGAGCAGCGTGTGGCCGCGAATGCAGTACGGACACTGCGTCGTGTGCGCGACCGCGACGGCGATCAGCTCCTTCATCTTCGACGGCAGCGCACCGTCGGCAAACGCTTTCTTGCTGAACGCGCGAAACGACTCTTCGATCTCGGGCGCGAGCTCGCGCCGCTTTTCGGCGAGCTCCTTCGATGCGGGCGGGTACATGTGCTGTTCCATCGTGACATCCTCCTGTCAGGGTGAACCCGAAGTCTCCGCGAGCGTGAGCGCCGTGGCAACGGCTGCGGCGATCAGGGCTGGAGCTCGACGTGCGGCACGCCGGATGCCCAAAGCGTCACACGCTGACCCGTGGCACTCGCGAGCGAGCCCGGAAGAAGCAGAGTCGCGCTCGTCGCGGGCTGGACGCGCAGCGCCGGAAAACGGCAGTCGAGCGCAGCCTCGCGTGCGATCCGGCAAGATTCCGAATACGCAGTGGCGCCGTCGTCGAGCCGAACGCCGATCCGCGTGCCGTCCGGCGGAATCCGCAGCGGCGTCGAGAACGCTATCTCGACCGACGTCGCGCCCGGGTTCGCGTGCCATGTCGCTTTCATCACGCGCGGCCGCTCGTCGCCGCGATGGAGATAGTCGGGGCCCTCGACGAGCACGTTGCCCTGATACGCTCCGATGTCCGGCGCGGACCCTGGCGGCGGATCGAGGCACGCGAGCGAACCGTCGGCCGCGCGAAGCACCGCGCAACCCTGCCCGCGGGCGAGGCTTTCGGGACGCAAACGGAAGTCGCCGATCGGCCCGTTGACGAATCCAGGATCGCCGTGGATGCCCTCCGCCGGGTAGCCGACCTCGCGGAGCTTGTCGGGATAGTCGGGATGGTTGCTGATGCTGTGCGTCGACGTGTCCCCTGGACTCGGCGCGTAGCAATCGATGAACGGCACGCGATCGAGATCCAGCGGAAACTTGTTGGGCGCCGCGTCCGTCATGCCGGGCGCCGACCGCACGCAATCCGTCTCGATCTCGAAATCGGCGACGCACATTCCCGGAGCGATGACGTTGGGATCGCAGAACAGCGTCGCGTTGTTCCATCCGCGAAACTCCGAGCGGCCGCCGGCGACGACCGGCGCCCGCACGTACCAGCTGTTGTTGAAGATGTAGATCGGCTCGTCGAGCTTGATCTCGCCAGGGCCGAGCTTGATCACCTTGCCCGTTCGGCTGCGGCTGCATTCGTTGTCCTCGGTCGGAGCCCAGGTTCCGTCCGTCTGCAGCGTCCGATCGGCAGCCCATTCGGCCGGAATGCAGCGCCGCGCCGGCTTGTCGTCGAACCAGCCCGTGTTGCCGAAGATGTAGACGGGGCCGCCGCCGACGCCGTCGAGCGAGAACCAGCCGTGCGCGTTGTAGATCCGGTTGTGGTGGATCCACCAGTTGATCGCCTGGTCCTCGGGCTCGACGGGGTTGTCGCGGACGAACTGGAAGTCGTTGTCGTAGATCTCGACGTTGACGTTGCACGGCGGATCCGTGCAGCGATTGGCGCGTATGCGAACGCCGTTGTAGGCATTGCGGATGATGTTGTGGCGGACGACGATGTCGCCGCGCGTGCCGAAGCTGCTGATCAGGCCGCCGTTGAGATACGCGCGCGAGCCGTGGTGCGAAACACCCCAGGGAACGGTATCCCACATGCGCCCGGGCTTGGGCTTGAGATCGTAGCGACCCGAGTAGCCGGATTCGTCGGGCGCGTAGCCGGAGTCGTCCTGCGTCCAGACGCTGTCCTCGACGACGAAGTGATCCGATCCCTGCGCGACGAAGAACGCGTACGTCGACCCGACGATGGTGTTGGCGCGCAGCGTGATGTGATGGCTCGACAGGAAGATGACCGCCGTCGGCCAGCAGTTGCGGATCGTGAAATCCTCGATCACGAGATACGCCGCATCCTCGAGAACGAGGCAGTTGACGGCGGCTCGCGTTCGGTACTGGTTTTCCTTGATCAGCGCGTCGAGTTCGGGCGAGCGCCCGCCCGGTTCTCGAAACCGTTCGATCAGCCCGAGCGTCGCGTCGAGGCTGCGACCCCCGTCGATGATCGTCGGCCGCGAGCCTGCGGCGCCGCGCGCCCCTTGGATGACGATCGGCCGGTCGGGTGATCCCTGAAGTCCCTTGATCCTCACGAGCAGATCGTCGGCAGTCATCGAGAAAACGCCGGGCGCGATGCGAATCACGCTGCCCGGGGTGGCGCGCTCCGCCGCGGCCCTGAACTCCCGCATCGAGGAGACCTCGACTTCTATCGGCGGCCCGTCGCGCACGGCCATCGCCGCGGGCGGCGCCATGGCGACCAGGAGCCACGCGGCGATGCCGATAGCGCGCGTGCGCGCATTGGTGCGATGCGTCACGCTTCCTCCCTGCTGGATCGCGCCGGGCAATCGCAAAGTCCACGGTCGCCGGCACGGATGGCCCGCCCCCGAACGGATTCTAATGCGACTCGATCCGCGCGAGGGGTCTCGTCGACCGCCGAGGTGGAGGTCCGCTTTCGAGCCGACGCGGTACCGCCGCGATGCTGGGCCGACCCACGACCCGCCAGCCGCTCTCGTGTTGCGCCGCTTCGCGACCCCATGGCATGATCGCCGCGCTCGCGGGGACTCGTCCTCCGCGACGCTCGCGGAGGAGGAGGCGCATGGCGCAGGTCCTGTTCAAGAACGCCAAGCTGCTCGATCCTCGCGCCGAGGCGCTGCAGGGCGGACACTCGCTGCTCGTCGAAGGCGACACGATCCGCGAAGTCTCGGCAAAGCCGATCAAGGCGCCGAAGGCCGACGTCGTCGACTGCAAGGGCCGCACGCTGATGCCCGGCCTCATCGACTGCCACGTGCATGCGATGCTCTCGGAAGTGAACCTCCGCTACCTGGAGGCGATTCCGCTGACGCTGATGACGGTGCGCGCTGCGAGCCTCGTCCGGGCGATGCTCGACCGCGGATTCACGACGGTCCGCGACACCGGCGGCTCCGACTGGGGTCTTCGCGACGGCATCGCACAGGGCCTTCTCCCCGGCCCGCGGATGTTCATCGCCGGGCGGGCGATCGGTCCTACCGGCGGGCATTCGGACGCGCGCCGCCGGACCGATCACGACCACGGCGATTGCCACTGCTGCAATGCGATGCGCTTCTGCCTCGAGGTCGCCGACGGCGCCGATGCCGTCCGCGCCGCGGCGCGCGAGCAGCTTCGCCAGGGCGCCGATCAGATCAAGATCATGGTCTCGGGCGGCGTCGCGAGCCCCTACGATCCTCTCGACAGCCGCCAATTCTCCCTCGACGAGATCGGCGCTGCCGTCGAGGAGGCCGAGGCCTTCGGCCGCTATGCGCAGGCGCACGCCTACACGCCGGACGCGATCACTCGCGCGGTCACCAAGGGCGTGCGCACGATCGAGCACGGCAACCTGATCGACGAGAAATCGGCGAAGGCGATGAAGGAGAAGGGCGCATACCTCGTCGCAAACCTCGTCGCCTATTACGCGATGCGGGAGCGCGCGAAGGAATTCGGGATGACGCCCGAGATGCTCGCGAAGAACGACCTCGTGATCGACGGCGGCCTCAAGTCGCTCGAGATCTGCAAGCGTCAGGGCATCAAGGTCGGCTACGGCAGCGACCTCCTGGGGGCGCTGCAGGTCGACCAGAGCCGCGAGTTCGTGCTGCGCAGCGAAGTGCTGTCTCCCATCGAGATCATCCGCCAGGCGACGCTCGTCGGCGCCGAGATCGTGCGGCAACAGGGCCGCCTCGGCGAGTTGAGGCCCGGCGCGCTCGCCGACCTCCTCGTCGTCGACGGCGATCCGATCGGGAAGATCGAGCTGCTGACAGGGCAGGGCGAGAACCTGTCCGTCATCATGAAGGGTGGCCGCTTCCACAAGAACCGGCTGCTGACGTGATGGCCGGGCGGGCGTTGCACGTGCCTGCGACGCTGTCCGCGCGGCAGAGTGCATTCGCCGGATCGAGCCGCGGCGGCCGGGTCGCGCTGCTCAGCGCTGCCGGATTCGGCTACGCAGTGATCCTGACGCCGATCCTGTTCGTCTGCTGGCTCGCCTTCTTCGCGAACGAGATCGTGACGTTTCCGCCGAGCGGGTACACGCTGCGCTGGTTTGCGCACATCTTCGACGAGAACAACTTCGTCGGCGGATTTCTCACGAGCCTGCAGGTCGGCGTTGCTGCGATGATCGGTGGCCTCCTGCTCGGCGTGCCGGCGAGCCTCGTGCTCGCGCGGCACAACTTCCCCGGGCGCGAGGCGTTGAACACGCTGCTCGTGCTTCCGCTCGTCGTGCCGGGCATCGTCGCCGGCACTGCGATCTACGTTTTCCAGATCGAGATCGAGATCGCGACGCAATGGCCGCTGCTGGGCTCGCTCGCGGGGCTCGTCTTCGCGCACATCATGATCACGATTCCGTGGACCGTGCGGCTGCTGACGGCGAGCCTCGCCGGCTTCGACGCTTCAGTGGAGGAAGCGGCGCTCAACCTGGGCGCGACGCCGTTGCGGGCTTTCGTCAGGGTCACGCTGCCGGTCATCAAACCGGGAATCGTCGCCGCGGCGCTGTTCAGCTTCGTCATCTCTTTCGGCAACCTCGAGATGACGCTCTTCCTGGTTGCGCCGGGGCAGACGACGCTGCCGATCGCGATTCTTCAGTATCTCGAGTGGCGTATCGACCCGACGATCGCCGCCGTGTCGCTGCTGCAGATCGCGCTGATCGGCGCCGGAATGCTCGTCGCCGATCGCTACGTGAAGCTGACGCGCGTGCTTTGACCCCGGGGCGCGCTGGAATGGCTCGACTGCAGCTGAGCGGCGTCAGCAAGACCTACGGCGACGTACGCGCCGTGGCCGGCGTCGATCTCGACATCGCGCAGGGCGAGCTCGTCGTGCTGCTGGGGCCGTCGGGGTGCGGCAAGACGACGACTCTGCGGATGATCGCCGGGTTCGTCGCTCCCACCTCGGGCGAGATCCGCCTCGGCGGCCGCGACATCACGCGCGAGCCGCCGTGGAAGCGCAATACCGGTCTCGTCTTCCAGAGCTACGCGCTGTTCCCGCACTTGAGTGCCGCGCAGAACATCGCGTTCGGGCTGCGCATGCGCAGGCTTCCCGAGGCGCAAGTCGCCGCGAAGCTCGCCGAAGTTCTGCGGCTGGTCCGTCTCGAGGGGCTCGCGGAGCGCATGCCGCGCGAGCTCTCGGGGGGCCAGCAGCAGCGCGTCGCGCTCGCTCGCGCTCTCGTGATCGAGCCCGACATCCTGCTGCTCGACGAGCCGCTGTCGAACCTCGACGCGAAGCTCCGCACCGAGGTGCGCGTCGAGATTCGCGAGCTGCAGCGCAAGCTCGGCCTCACGACCGTGATGGTCACGCACGATCAGGAAGAGGCGCTGACGATGGCCGACCGTCTCGTCGTCATGTCGGCGGGCAGCGTGCAGCAGGTCGGTACGCAGCGGGAGCTCTACGAGCATCCGGTCAACGGATTCGTCGCTGGCTTCGTCGGGCGCACCAATTTCCTGCGCGGGCGCGTCGAAGCCGCGGGGCTCTTCCGCAGCGAGAGTGGTTTGGCGATCCGCTGCAGCGGGGCGACGGGGGCGAACGGGCGCACGCTGGCGCTGCGTCCCGAGCTGCTGTCGCTCGCTGCCGAACCCGTCCCGGGGGCGGACAACTCGTTCGAAGGAACGGTGGAGTTCGCGTCGTACCTGGGCGGAGTCCTGGAATACTATGTGCGCCTCACCCCGCAGGAGCGCCTGATGGTGCAGGCGCCGAACAGGCTCTCCGATCGGGCCTACGCGGTCGGCGATCGGGTCCATCTGCACTGGCCGGCGCAGGCCAGCCTCGTGCTCGCCGACGATGGCGGCGGGGCGAGCTGAACTCGGCGGACGCCATCGCGAAATCGGGACGCCGGACGGCGCCCCTCACAGCAGAGAAGGAGGAGATCGGCATGGAACAGCGAAGCAGGGACGTGACAAGGCGCAGGCTGCTCAAGGCGGCCGGCGCGCTCGCTGGCGTCAGCGCGATCGGCGGCTGGTCGCCGGCTCGCGCGCAAGGCGCCAACCGCGTCGTCCTCGGCACATGGGGCGGCGACTATTCGAAGCTCCTCGCGAAGAACATCGACACGCCGTTGATGGTGCCCAGGAAGTACGAGGTCGTGCACGACATCGGCGGCGATGCCGAGCGGCGGGCGAAGATGCGCGCCGAGGCGAGGCTTCCCCGAGGGACGAGCGACCTGCAGGGCCTCTCGGCTGCGCAGATGTTCGAGATGAACGAGGCGGGCCTGTGCCTGCCAGTCGACTACGCGAAGATCGCGAACGCGCAGTACCTGCTGCCGCAGATGAAATACCCGTACGGCGTCGGACACATCTACTCGGGAAAGGTGATCCTCTACAACCCGAAGCTCATCGCGACGCCGCCGACGAGCTTCGCGGACGCGCTCGACCCGAAGCACGGCGCGAAGCTCGGCATCATCGACATCCAGTACCAGTTCACGATGATGGCGGCGGCGATCGCCTCCGGCGGCTCGATGACCGACTACGAGCCGGGCAAGGCGAGGCTGATGGCCTGCCGCAAGGCGGGCGCCAAGATTCTGCCGACCAACGAGGCGATGGCGCAGGCGCTCACGAACGAGGAGGTCGGGATCTGCATCATGTGGAAGGCGCGCGCCGTGCAGTGGCAGAAGGCGGGCGCGAAAGTCGAGACCGTCGCGCCGAAGGAAGGGATTCCGCTCTATATCTCCGGGTTCGTCATCCCGAAGAACGCGCCGAACAAGGACGGCGCGCACGTGTGGCTGAACGAGATGCTGCAGCCTTCCGCGCAGGAGGCGTTCGCCGAGGACATGGGCTACAACGCATCGGTGATCAACGCGAAGATCCCGCTCGAGACGGAGAAGCGGATCGGATTCAACGCCGACGAGCGCAAGAGGCTGATCGACCTCGACTACGGCTATCTCGCGAAGAACGACGCCGCGTTCAAGGAGTGGTGGGACAAGACGTTCAAGGGGTGACGCGCGGCGAGAGTAAGCGCGGGCGCGAGCGATGACCACGACCGCGCAACCTCCTGCGCGCGAGCGCGCGCCCGCGTGGTCGGCCGCGGCGATGATGACCCCGGCGGCGATCGTGGTGACGATCGGCATCGTGTTGCCGATCGTCATCCTGTTCCGCTACAGCCTCAATCGGTACACGCCGGCCAAGGTGATGGTCGACGCGTTCACGATCGAGAACTATGTCAAGTTCCTCACCGATCCGTTCTACATCGCGGTTCTCCTCCGCACGATCCGCGTAGCCGCGCTGTGCACGGCGATCTGCGTCGCGCTCGCCTTTCCGATGGCGTACTGCCTCGCGCGCACGCGGTCGCGATTCAAGAACCTGCTGCTGATGGCGGTGATCCTGCCGCTCTTCGTCGGCAACGCCGTGCGCGCCGCCGGCTGGATGGTGCTATTCGGGAACAAGGGATTCGTCAACGCGCTGCTGATGGGCCTCGGCGTCACTCGCGCGCCGCTCGAGATCATGTATACCGAGCTCGCGGTCGTAATCGGCATCATCGCCGTCAACCTGCCCTTCGTCGTGCTGACGCTGCAGGCGGTGCTCGAAGGCATCGACCGACCCGTAGAGGAGGCGGCGCTCGGCCTCGGTGCGAGTCCGCTGCGCACGTTTCGCCACGTGATCCTGCCGCTCGCGATGCCCGGGGTGATCGCCGGAACCATCCTGTCGTTCATTTTGGCGATGAACGCGTACGCGACGCCGGTGCTCCTCGGCGGCCCCACGTTTCAAATGATGGGACCGACCGTCTACAACCAGTTCGCCGGGCTCTCCAACTGGCCGTTCGGTGCGGCTCTCGCGTTCGTGCTGATGACCGCGACGCTCGTCCTGACCGTGGCATCGAATTGGCTCGCCCACCGCGGCTACCGGCGCTGACCCAGCGCGCCGCGCGCTCGCTGCAAGGACCGCAGCAAACGTCCGGAAACCCCTGCCGACAGCGCGCTGGACGTGCGCCTCCGCCAGCCGGAAGCGTCGTCCACGAGCCTTCCGCTACCCGCGCGCGTTGATCCACTCGGCAAGCGTCGGCGCGAGGATCTTCTGCGCCTTGCCGCCGACGAACGTGCCTATGTGGCCGCCCGGAACGGGTACTTCGGTGTAGTCGCCGGTTCCGAAATAGCGGCCGACGCCTTTCGAGCATGAAACCGGAATGACGGTGTCGCCGGTCGCGTAGATGTTGAGGACGGGCATGGTGATGTCGCGCAGGTCGATCGTCCGATCGCCGAGGCGGAGCTCGTTCTTGATCAGCTTGTTGTCCTGATAGAGGTCCTTCAGCCACTGCCGGAGAACCTCGCCCGGATGATCGGGGCGATCGGCGATCCAGCGTTCCATTCGCAGGAAGTTCAGGAGCTTCGCGTCGTCGTCGAGAACGTCGATCAGGTCGATCGTGTACTTGGTGAGGTTGCTGACCGGATTCATCATCAGGAACGCGAAGCCGATCATGCTGCCGGGCGCGGAGCCGTAGGCGTCGACCAGGTCGTCGATGTCCTGCGGACTCAGCGCGCGCGTCCAGCGGTTGACGTAGCCCGCGCCGGTCTGCGGCTCCTTCTTGTCGCCGTGGAAATCGATCGGCGTGACCGTCAGCGCGAGGTTGCGCACCTTCGCGGGAAAGAGCGCCGCGTAGCAGGTCGTGAACACCCCTCCCTGGCAGATGCCGAGCAAATTGACCTGCTCGGATCCCGAAAGCTCGCGCACGACGTCGACGCAATGATCGAGGTATCCGCTGACGTAGTCGTCCATCGTCAGCCAGCGTTGCGCGCGCGCCGGCAGCCCCCAGTCGACGAAATAGACGTCGAGGCCGCTTGCGAGCAGCTTGCGCACGAACGATCGCTCCGCCTCGAGGTCGATCATCTGGAAGCGGCCGACCAGGGCGTAGACGACGAGAACCGGAATGCCGTGCGGCTTGTCGACCGTCGGCTTGCAGCGGTAAAGGCGCACCATGTCCTCGCGATAGACTTCCTCGCGCGGAACGGTGGCGATGGCGAGGTCGTCCTCCGAAAACTCGGCGAGCTTCTTCAAGCCGCGCGAGAGCTTGTCGCGCGCGGCTTCGAGCTCCTTGGTCACCGATGCGGGCGTGATGGCGAGCGCGGCGGCCGCGCGGGAGACGAGCATGGCCTGCTCGGCGGGATTGTTCATGGCGAGGCTCCCATGCGAAAGCGTCGACGTTACCTGGATCCGGCGTCGGATTTCGTGGCTTCCCGCTTGCCACGCGCGTGCACCGCACGTGAAGCGCGCAGCTCGCGCTTGAGCGCCTGAATCTCCCGATACGCTTCGTCGAGCTCGCGGCGGGTTGCCATGTCGAGAACGTCGGCGACGATCGACGCCACGCTCTGCATCTTCTTGCGATAGATGAGCCCCGACCGCGTAAGCGCCGCCGTGGCGGCAAGCCCGGCATCCGACTGCAGCGTCTCGTGCACGACTTCCTCGGTCTTCGTCGCCCACAGCTTGAGGAGCGCGAGCACGCTGTCGACGCGCTCGCCCGAATCCGCCTTGGCGGCGAGGTCCGCCATCAGCCGCTGGAGGCCCTGGGCAAACGCGCTCTGCACCAGCAGCGCGTACTTGGCTCGCGCTTCCTGCTGCGCGAAGGCCGCCGTGGCCAGATCCTGCCACGCCGCGTGCAGCTTGCGCGCAGGGCTCAGGCCAAGCGCGTCGCTCAGCGCGCCGTAGGTCCGGTCGAAGACGGCGGTCAGCTGCGCGGGCGTTGCTCCCGCCATGTGGCCCGCCACGTCGATCCAGGGCTGCGCCATCGCCTGCCAGGGAAACATCGGCATCGCCTGCGCCGGAAACATGGGCATCGCCGGAGCCCCGAAGGGCGCCGGGGGCGATCCTTGCGGCGACACGATGGGAGCTGCGCCCGCGACGTTCGGCATCAAGGCGCTCCACGGCGCCATCCATGCCTGCGCCGCGGAGGCGGCTGCGGCTGCGCCGTCGCCAGGTTTGCCGAAGGAGAGCGCCGGCATCGCCTTCGTCCACTGATCGAGTACGCCGGGAACGCCGCTTGCCTGGATCAGCGGATTGATCGATTGGCTCAATGCCTGCAGCGACTGCTGCGTGAGCGCCGCGGCCTTGGCGATCTGGTCGAGCGGAAACGCGAGCGCTGCGGCCGCCGGGTTCGCGCTGCCGGCGGCCGGCTTCGTGCCCGCTTCGGTCGCTGCGCCTGCGGCCATGCCGCCGAATTGCCCGAGGAACTGCGGGATCAGCCCGAGCCAGAAGTTGTAGACGGCTTGCGAGCCCTGCATCGGGTCTAGCGGTGTCATAGCGTATTCACCAGTTGTCCGCCGTCGATCACGAGCACGGTGCCGGTCGCGTACGAGCCGGCGTCGGACGCGAGCAGCAGCAGCGCGCCGTCGAGCTCCTCGGGGTTGCCGATCCGGCGCTGCGGGATGCGCTTGATCAGCGCCTGGCCGGGTTCGCTCGCGAAGAATTCGCGGTTGATCGTGGTGACGACGTAGCCCGGCGCGAGCGCATTGACGCGGATCTTGTGCCGCGCGAGCTCGAGCGCCATCGCCTTCGTGAGCTGGATCAGCGCAGCCTTGGACGCGACGTAGCTTGGAACCTGCGCCGAGACGCGCAAACCGAGGATCGACGCGATGTTGACGATGCTCCCCCCTCGCTTGTGGTCGACCATGTGGCGCGCCGCTTCCTGCGCGACGCGCCAGGCGCCGGTCAGGTTGACGCCGATCACCTCGTTCCAGTCGTCCTCGGTGTGCTCGAGCAGCGGCTTGGTGACCGCGATGCCGGCGTTGTTCACGACGACCGTGACGGGACCGAGCGCCTCGCCCGCACGCCGGAACGCCGCGGCGACGCTTTCGCGCTTCGTGACGTCGAGCGCGATCGATTCCACCCGCCCGCCGGTCGACCCAATCCTCTCTTCGACCTCGCGCAGCGATTCCACGCGCCGCGCCGCGATGGCGACCTTCGCCCCGGCCTTGGCCAGCGTCTGCGCGAAATGGCTCCCGAGACCGCCGTTCGCGCCGGTGACCAGCGCCGTGTGCCCTTCGAGCGTGAGGTTCATCCCCGGCCTCCTCCGAACGGGTGGAGCTGTGCGTCGACGTGCACTCAGACGACATCCACTCAGACGACATCCGGTGCCCGCCCGGTTGCCGGTGCATTGTAGCGACTTCCGCTTGGTGCACGAACTGCGTTACGGCGGCGACCCCGGAGGCGTCGGGCAATGGAAAAAATTTCATGCCTTGCTGAATGAAAGTTGAGGCCCTCGCCGCTGACAACCTGATCCGACCGTCTTAATATGTCGGCGGTCATCGGGGGAGACCGAGGGTTGTCGCGCGCAGCCTGCAGCGGTTAGCCACTCCGGCGCAGCGAGGAATGCATTTGGCCGGGGCTGGGGCAGCGGCGCTCTCGACGAGATCCGCTACATCGCCGACCTTCAACGTCGAAAAAGGGCCAAATCGTGAAAGCACATGGTGAGCCTGCGGAACTCGCGTCCGGACCGGCTGCGTCCTCGGGGCCGCGCCGCTGGCTGGCCGCTACCGAAACCTCGCTCGGGGCCTTCGTTGAAGTCATCACCGCGCTTCTCGTCGTCGTCGAAATCGTCGTTCTGCTCGCGGGCGTCACCAGCCGCTATGTATTCAGAAACCCTCTGGTGTGGTCGGACGAGCTCGCTTCGATCATCTTCCTTTGGCTCGCGATGCTGGGTGCCGTCGTCGCGCTGCGGCGCGGCGAGCACATGCGGATGACGGCGCTCGTCGGGAAGGCGACGCCGGCGAGGCGCGCGTTCCTGGACACTTTTGCGCTGGTGGCGGCTCTCGCCTTCCTCGCGCTGATCGCGTGGTTCGCGTACGACTTCGCCGACGACGAGGTCATCGTCACTACGCCGGCACTCGGAATTTCCAACGCGTGGCGTGCGGCGGCGCTGCCCGTGGGGTGTGCGCTGATGATCGCGATCGGCTTGCTGCGATTGGCTCGAAGCGCGAGCTGGCGCCCCGTCATCAGCTCGCTGGCCGTCGTGGCCGTGACCGCGGGCGTCCTGATCGCGCTCTCGCCGCTGTTCCAGGGCCTCGGCAACTACAACCTGCTGATCTTTTTCGTGCTGCTGGTTGGCGCGCTCGTGCTCTCCGGCGTCCCGATCGCCTTCTCGTTCGGCCTCTCGACGTTCGGCTACCTCGCGCTGACGACGAACACCCCGATGGTCGTGGTCATCGGTCGGATGGACGAAGGGATGTCCCACATCATCCTGCTCTCGGTGCCGCTGTTCGTCTTCCTGGGGCTTCTGATCGAGATGACGGGGATGGCGAAGGCGATGGTGGCGTTCCTCGCGAGCCTGCTCGGCCACATCCGGGGCGGGCTGTCGTACGTGCTCGTCGGCGCGATGTACCTGGTTTCCGGAATTTCCGGCTCCAAGGCGGCCGACATGGCGGCGGTGGCTCCGGTGCTGTTCCCGGAAATGAAGAAGCGCGGGGCGAAGCCGGGCGATCTCGTCGCGTTGCTCTCCGCGACGGGCGCGCAGACCGAGACGATTCCGCCGAGCCTGGTCCTGATCACGATCGGCTCCGTCACGGGCGTCTCGATCGCCGCACTCTTCACCGGAGGACTGCTGCCCGGAATCGTACTCGGAATAACGCTGTGCATGGTCGTATGGTGGAGGTATCGCGGCGAGGATCTGTCGCACGTTCGCCGCGCGTCGTGGGGCGAGGTCGGACGGGCGTTTCTCGTGGCGCTGCCGGCGATCGCGCTGCCGTTCGTCGTCCGCGCCGCCGTGGTCGAGGGCGTTGCGACAGCCACCGAAGTATCGACGCTCGGCATCATGTACTCGATCATCGCCGGACTGGTGTTCTATCGCCAATTCGACTGGCGACGGCTGCTCCCGATGCTGATCGAGACCGCTGCGCTCTCGGGCGCCATCCTGCTCATCATCGGCGCCGCGACGGGAATGGCGTGGTCGCTCACGCAATCCGGATTCTCGGCGAAGATGGCTGCCGCGATGACCGGGCTCCCGGGCGGATCGGTCACGTTCCTCGCGATCTCGCTGGTCGCGTTCATCATCCTGGGGAGCGTCCTCGAGGGCATTCCGGCGATCGTTCTGTTCGGGCCGCTGCTTTTTCCGATCGCACGGCAGGTCGGCGTCCACGAGGTGCACTACGCGATGGTCGTCGTTCTCGCGATGGGGATCGGGTTGTTCGCCCCGCCGTTCGGCGTGGGCTACTACGCGGCCTGCGCGATCAGCCGGATCAATCCGGACGAGGGGATCGGACCGATCGTCGGCTACATGGTCGCCCTGATCATCGGCACGATCCTCGTCGCCGCGATACCCTGGATCTCGATCGGCTTCCTCTAGGTGGAGGAACTCGGACAAGAATTCTCGAGCCCGGCGCGCGCTTCCTCTTGGCAGCGCGAGAGCTGCAACGACGGCCAAACGGAGGAAATCGATGCTCGCGAAAGACGTGATGACGCGCGACGTGGTCACCGTCACCCCTGAAACGCCTCTCGTCGAGGCGGCCAACGTGCTCCTGGCGAAGGGTGTCATCTCAGTGCCGGTCGTCGACGCGAAAGGGGCGCTGGTCGGCGTCGTCAGCGAAGGCGATCTCATCCACCGTGCCGAGATCGGTACGACGCCGCATCACGCGTGGTGGCAGGTATTCTCGATGGATCGCGACGAACACGCGACCGAGTTCCTGCGCGTGCACGGCGCCCGCGTGGGCGACGTGATGACGCGGCAGGTCGTGACGGCCCGCGAGAACGACACGCTCGGCCACGTCGTCGACATGTTCGATCGCTTCGGCATCAACCGCGTCCCGATCGTCAACGACGGCAAGATCACCGGGATCGTCGGCCGCACCGACATCCTGCGCCTGCTCGGCAGCCTGCGGCCGCCCGGTGCCGGGGAGGCGCGAGGCGACGAGGCGATTGCGAAGGACCTCGACGCGCTGCTCGCCGAAGCGAGCTGGGCGACGGTGACGTCGATCAGCGCGCAGATCAACCGCGAGGTGAAGCGGGGCGTGGTCCACCTGAGCGGCGTGGTCGGCACCGAGAGCGAGCGCGACGCGCTGATCATCGCCGCGCGGAACATCCCGGGGGCGAAGGCCGTGGAGGCGGCGGAGCTCGCAGTCGTCCCCCGCGACATCGCGGCGATCTGACGCCGCGGCCAGCGCCTCCAGGACGGCTTCGGGACAACCCTCCGGGCTTCACGAGAACCGGCGCCCTTCGGATCGCCCGGAAGCGCCGCGCGCAAGACGCGTGCGGATTTACGTCAGCTTGCCGACGGCCTGCTCGAGCAGGCCCCAGGCTTCGTCGCCGAACTTCTGCTTCCATTCCGAATAGAAGCCCGCCTTGCGCAGCGCTTCGCGGAACGGATCCGCTTTGACGTCGTTGAAGACGAGGCCCTTCGCGGCGAGCTCCTTTTTCAGGCTGTCGTTCTGCTTGGCGATTTCCTGCCGCTCGCCCATCGCCGCCGCATTGACGTTCTTCGCCACGATCTCCCGGAGGTCCTTGGGCAGCCGGTCCCACGCCCTCTTGTTGACCAGGAACCACCAGCCGTCCCACATGTGGTTGGTGAGCGAGCAGTATTTCTGCACTTCGTACAGCTTCGCCGCCCAGATGATCGCCGGCGGATTCTCCTGGCCGTCGACGACCTTCGTCTGCAGCGCCGAGTAGACCTCGGCGAAGTTGATGCTGGTCGGCGAGGCCCCGAGCGACTTGAAGAGGGAGGTCCACAGCGCGCTTACGGGTACGCGGATCTTGAAGCCCTGCAGATCCGCCGGCGTGACGATCGGCTTGGTGCTGGTTGTGATCTGGCGGAAGCCGTTGTCCCAGATCTTGTCCATCACGACGAGTCCCGTCTTGGTGATCTGCGCGCGCAGGTAGTCGCCGAACTTGCCGTCGAGCGCGGCCCATAGCACGTCGTAGTTCGGAAACGCGAAGCCGACGCCGTAGATCGCCGCGGATGGCAGTATCGTCGACAGGACGTTGACGCCGGAGAGCGTGAAGCATTCCATCGCGCCCGAGCGGAGCTGCGAGAACATGTCGGTGTCGCCACCGAGCTGGTTGTTGGGGAAGAGCTGGAGCTCGAACCTGCCGTTCGTCTCCTGCTTGATCGCTTCCGCCGCCTTGCGGGCGTAGACGTTCAGCGGATGCGTTTCGGGGACGTTCGTACCCCACTTGTAGGTGAACTCGGCAGCGTGCGCGTAGCGCAGCGGCAGCGCGGACCCGGCGAGCGCGGCGCCGGCGAGCGTCGCGAAGCGACGGCGAGACATATTGCGGGACATCGGTTTCTCTCCTCGTTGTTTACGCCAGGTGGCGCTCAGGGGCCCTCGGTGGGGCCCGTCAGTCGGCGGGTAGCGACTTGTTTCGCCCGAACATCAGGCCCGCCGCCCGGAAGCCGCCGTCCACGTTCAGCGTGTGGCCATGAACGTAGCGGCTCTCGTCGGAGCACAGGAACACTGCCGCGTCGGCGATCTCCTCGGGTGTGCCGTAACGCGTCATGGGAATGAGGTAGTTGTAGGCGGACCGGGTCGCCGTGTCGTGAGCAAACTTCGCCATCTCGGTCTCGATCGCCCCGGGCGCGATGTTGTTCACGTTGATGTTGTAGTCGGCGAGCTCGACGGCCATCACCTTGGTGAGAAGCTCGAGGCCGGCTTTCGCGGAGCCGTAGGCGGCGCGGCCGTTGCCGCCGCGCTGCCCCGAGAGCGAGGCGATGTTGACGATCTTGCCGCCGCCGGTCTTCACCATTTCGCGCGCGACCGCCTGAGCGACCAGGAAGGCGCCGGTCAGGTTGATGCCGATGATCCGGTTCCAGTCTTGGAGTTTCGTCTCGAGGAACGGCGTGTTGCCGCCCACGCCCGCGTTGTTGATCAGGATGTCGATGCGTCCGAATGCGTCGAGCACGGATTTCACCATTGCGCCGACGGAAGCGGGATCGGCCACGTCGACCGCCAGACCGATCGCGCGACCACCCAGGTCCTCGATGCTCTTCGCCGATGCCTT
>Ga0335069_10004101_pt1 | contig 21767 bp, 17 predicted proteins | sample Lox_Sample_11_FD_206714 | JGI IMG/M metagenome (GOLD analysis project Ga0335069, IMG submission 206714) | Soil microbial communities from Loxahatchee National Wildlife Refuge, Florida, United States - Lox_Sample_1.1 | ecosystem: Environmental > Terrestrial > Soil > Wetlands | place: USA...
CGGCGGCGTCCCGCCAGTTGATCATCGCGCGTGCTGCACCGAACTCCGGTGCGGAGGGCACCCTCGCGCGGGGCGTGCCGTTCCCCCACCGCTTCACCAAGGGCGGAGAGACCGCGGGTAGCATCCGCGCCGCGAGGGTCGCTCGGATTGACACGGGATGGCATTACGAGGATCATTGATCAACCCCAGAGGAGAATTATGCCAGACATAGTGCGCGTCCTCGTGCTCGGGGGCGGGTACGGCGGCGTGGAAGCGGCCAAGGTCCTTGAGAAGCAGCTCGGACGCCGCCGCGACGTCCAGATCACACTGATCGACCGCAACTCTTCCCACATCCTGATGACCGAGCTGCACGAAGTGGCCGGCGGCCGCGTGGAGCCGGAATCCGTGCAGATCAGCTACCGCAAGCTCTTCGGCGCCCGCAAGGTCGACGTCGTGATGGACACCATCCGCACCGTGGACTTCCAGAAGCGGGAAGCCGTTTCCCAGGGCGCCCGCTACCCGTACGACTACCTCGTGCTGGCCGCCGGCGCGGAGCCCGAGGATTACGGGATCCCCGGTATCCGTCAGCACGCGTTCACGCTGTGGTCCCTGCAGGACGCGCTTCGCCTGAGGCGCCACCTGGAGGACACGTACCGCCGGGCCGCCGCGGAGCCGGACCCCCAGAAGCGCCTGGAGATGCTCACGTTCGTGATCGCCGGTGCCGGTTTCACCGGCGTGGAGCTCGCCGGGGAGCTGATGGACCAGCGCGTGCTGATGTGCCGCCATCACCATCTGGACGAACGCGAGGTCCGCATCGTCGTGGTAGAGGCGCTGGACGCCGTCATCCCGAACCTGCCGCAGAAACTGCAGCTGAAGGCGCGCCGCTACCTGGAGAAGCGCGGCGTGGAGTTCATGCTGCGGTCACCCATCATCGGCGCGCAGCCGGACCGGGTGCTGCTCAAGGGCGGCGCTTCCATCCAGACCCGGACGTTCGTGTGGACCGCAGGTGTGCAGGGCTGCGAGTTCGCCGCGAACCTTTCGATCACCAAGGGAAAGTGCTCCAACCGGCGGTGCTCCATCGCCCTGACCGGGGGCACCTGCGGCAACAAGGGCTGCACGTTCCTGGACGGCCAGTACGTGGAAGGCAAGCGGGGCCGGCTCCTGGTGAACGAATACATGCAGAGCCCGGACTACGCCAACGTCTACGTGGCCGGGGACGTGGCGTGGTACCTGGAAGGCAAGCGGGTCATCCCGCAGATCGTGGAAACCGCCGTACAGACCGGCGCCACCGCGGCGCACAACATCGCCGCCGAGATCAACGGCGGCGAGATGAAGAGCTTCAAGTCGAACTACCACGGGATCATGGTCTCCCTGGGCACCTACTCCGCGGTAGCGCACGTCATGGGCATCTCGCTCAGCAGCATCTTCGCCATGGCCGTGAAGCACATGATCAACGTGGTGCACCTGTTCACCGTGGCGGGCGTCAACCAGGTCTGGGAGTACCTCAAGCACGAGTTCCTGGATATCCGCGACCAGCGCTCGTTCATTGGCGGATTCGTGGCCTACAAGATCCGCGGCTACTGGCCGTTGCTCCTTCGCCTGTGGCTGGGATTCATGTGGGTGGTGGAAGCTACCAACAAGATCACCGAGGGTTGGCTGGACTTCTCCGACGGAAAGAGCAAGACCGGCTGGATGTTCTCCAAGGGGGTGGTCCAGGCCGGCGTCAAGGGCGCGGAGGCCGTCAGCGCCGCCTCGGCGGTTTCCAGCGCGGCGGGTGCCGCCGGCGCCGCCAGTGCCGCCGCGGACGCCACTTCGGCGGCTTCCAGTGCGGCGGGTGCCGCCGGCGCCGCCAGTGCCGCCGCGGATGCCACTTCGGCGGCCTCCGCGGCCGTCTCTACGGGTGCGGCCGCCGGCGGCTCCGCGGCCGGGGCTGCCGGCGCGGGCACGGCGGCCGTGAGCGGCGCCTCCGCCGCCTCGGGTGCGGCCGCCGGCGCGGCTTCCGCGGCGCACGGGGCCGTGGCGGCGCACGGGCCCTGGCTGGATACCACCAAGAACATCCTGGACCCCAACTGGGGCCTCGTCACCTGGTTCCGCGGCTGGTTCATGGACGGGATCTTCTCCCACATCCACTTCGCGTGGTTCCAGGTGATCATCGTGATGACGGAGCTCCTGGTGGGCCTGGCCCTCTTTGGGGGTCTGTTCACGTGGTGGGGCGCGGTGATCTCGCTGGGGCTCTGCGTGATCTTCACCCTGAGCGGGATGTTCGCCTGGAACCAGCTGTGGTTCTTCTTTGCCGCCATCCTGATGCTCGGCGGCGCAGGGCGCGCGTTCGGCCTGGACAGCTGGGTGGTGCCCTTCTTCAAGCGCTGGTGGAACGGGACCTGGCTGGCGCGGCGCTCGCGGTTCTACGCGGACGAGCCCACCAAGTAGCCCATGATCCGCTTCTGGGAGGACCACCCCGAGATCGCCGGCCGGCTGGAAGCGGTTCGGGACCTCATCCTCCAGCGCGCCGCAAGTGACGACCCGGACGTGCGCGCGGCGGTGGGCCAGCTGCTGGCGGCCAGCGGGAAAATGCTGCGGCCTGCCTTCGTGCTGCTGGCCTCGGAATTCGGCACACCGGACCGCGCGCGCATCCTTCGGGCCGCCGCGGCCATCGAGATGCTGCACATGGCCACCCTCGTGCACGACGACATTATCGACGGAGCTCCGCTCCGCCGGGGCGTGGCCACCTTGCACGCGCTGCGTGGACCGCGCCTGGCCGTGCTCGTGGGGGACTGGCTGTTCGCCTCGTGCTTCTCCCTGGTGGCGGACCTCGGCGGGGACACCCATGGCGGGGAGCTCGCGCGCCTGGTGAGCCGCATCTGCGGCAGCGAGATCAGCCAGTCCACGGAGCGCTTCTCGGCGAGCACCAGCGTGCGGCGTTACCTGCGTCGAATTGCCGGCAAGACTGCCGCCCTGTTTGCCCTTTCGTTCCACGTGGGCGCGGGGCAGGCCGGGTGCACGGAAGCGGGGGTCTCCATCCTGCGTCGCCTGGGCTACAACCTGGGCATGGGATTCCAGATCATCGACGACATGCTGGACTTCTCCTCGAATGCCGCGGAGACCGGCAAGGTGCCGCGCGGGGATCTCTGCCAGGGCATCTATACCCTTCCCGTGGTGCACGCCCTGCGCGCAGATGACGGCGTGCTGGCGCGTGCACTCGAGCGGGCGCCCCGCAGTCGCCGGGCCGCCGCCCGGGCTTTCCGGATCGTGGCCGGTGGGGAGGGTATGCGGCTTTCCCGGGAGGCCGCGGAGTCGTACACGCGTCGCGCCATGCTCGAGGTCAGTCGCCTTCCTGAATCGCCGGCGCGTGAAACGCTTCGTTCGGTCACTGGTCGGCTTCTCCTGCGTACCTGGTAGAATGCCCCTTCTATTGACAGTGGATTTGCGGGACCCGTACTATTGAGACCAGCTAGCGAAAATTCCAAAGGGGGTCATGAGATGAAGAGAAAGATCATCGGGCTCGTCGCCGTCCTTCTGGTTGTCGCTTCGGTGGGCGCATTTGCGTTCGAACAGAAGAGCTCGACCTACTCGTGGATGGCATCCTACAATAAGGACGGCCAGCTCAACGTGTACGTGGCCGGCGGCCTGTATTACGTCGGACTCGGCGTGGCGGGCGGCGTGGAAGTCACGCTCGGGAACTTCAGCCTCGCGGGTATTCCGCTGGAGTGGGGCATCGAGGGCCGTGGTCTGGTCGGCTTCGGCAGCTTCGCCGGTGTCTCCTGGCTCGACTGGGGAGCTTCCCCGCAGGTCACGCTGCACTGGGGCGTGGACTTCGGAGGCCCGCTAAAGTTCGAGTGGTACGCGGGGCTCGGTCTCGGGGTTTACGGGACCACGGGGTCCTACTACTCCTACCTGACCGGCGCCGGCCCCTTCTTCGGGTTCGCGTCCTCGGACGGCGTTGCCTGGCACTTCAGCGAGAACATCTCGCTCATCCTGGACTACTCCTACACCGGCTGGACCTCGATCTACGGCGTCGGAGTGAAGCTCAACCTGTAGCACTTGTCCGTTCACGTTGGAGGGAGCCCCTGCCCGCGCAGGGGCTCCTGCTTTCGTGGGCCGACGCAGAACACCCCATGAGACCTCTTGTCGCCAAGATCCTGATCGTCGGTATCCCGTTCCTGCTGTCCATCTCCTGGTTCTTCTGGTGGGTGATCCGCCTTTCGCGCGCCGCCCGGCGCGCCCGCGGCCAATCGAGCCCCTCCTCGAGCGGCAAATCCGGCTCTGCCTCCGGCGGAACCCCTCCCGCCTCCACCTAGCCCAGGAGCCGGCGCTCGCCACTCAGGGACCGGATCTCGGTGAGATCCTGGGTTACCTCCAGCGTGCCCAGGTAGCGCCGCCCGGGGTCGCGCACGGCGAAATAGCGGATGTAGATGAACTTTGCCTGCACCTGGATCCAGAAGTCCGCGTGGTCCCGGGACCCGTCGCGGAATGACTGCAGGATCTCGTTGACCTTCCCGAGGCTCTGGGGCGGGTGGCAGTTCTGCACACTCCGGCCGATGACCGCGGTAGTGCGTACGAAGATGCGGTCCTTCGAGTTGCTGAAGTAGCGGACCTTGTCCTCCGCGTCCACGAACGTGACGTCCACCGGAAGCGCGTCCAGCAGCGCGGTGAGCTCCGAAAGGGAGAAGCTTCCGGTCGGAAGGCGGATCTCGCCGGGAGGGCGCGGCAGATCGCTGGCAGACGCGGCTGCACCGGTCGACCCGGCGGCGGCAGGGGCGGATGCTGGAGGAGCTGCCGTGGAAGCGGCGGCCGCGGAAGCGGACCCGCTGCCCGCCTGCCGTGCTTCCGCTTCCTCCAGGGCCAGGTGAAGGGCGTGGCCCGAGAGGAACGGGTACCCCACTTCTTCCGATGCCTTGTAGATCTGGATCCATTCCTCCGGCGAGATTCGCTCCAGTGCGGCGGGGAAGAGGATGTTCTCTTCCTTGAAGATCATCCCTTCAACTTCCTCCAGGAGCTTCGACAGGACATCAGGGGTTCGCTGCGAAGCATCCGCGACCTTCTTGAGCAGGGCGCGCACCTCGTCGTGCTTGGCCCACATGACCCGCGAGGGCCCGGGAAAGCCGTGTTTCTCCAGGTAGGGGAACAGGACGTTCTCCTTGAGGCTGTAGTGCCCCGCCACCCGTTTCAGCTGCTCCAGGCCGCGCTCCATCGCGTCGAGGTTCCCCTGGGCGGCGAGCTCACGGATCCTCGCCGTGAGCTTTCCGATCTCCTGGTTCTCGCGCTTCAACGTGGAGACGGGGTGGGATGGCGAGTCCGGCGAGGCCACCGTCTGCTCGAGGGCGGACTCGAACAGCAGCGCGTGGACGTTGCAGAAGCGGCGGATCTCGTCCGGAGAGACGCCTTCATTGATGAGCCCCTGCTCGATTTCGGTGATCTCCGCGGACGTGAGCCGGCCGACGTCGCGCAGGATCTCGGTCTTCGCCTCCTCGACGGACAGGCCCTGGTGCAGGCGGCGGATCACGCCGGCGACGACCGCCCGCTTCTTCGGATCTATGGGAGCCATGGTGGTGCGCACCTCCTGTGTGGATGATGAGAAAATGCCGCGGAACTCCCGTGACGGCCTTGACTCACATCAAGACCGCCAACCTATAGTGACGCGAGGGACACCCGCGACATGACTCACCACGACCCCCTGCTCGCCGTCCAGCAGCTGTCATTCCGCTACCCCCTGGCCGCGGCGGCGGAAACCGCCGTGGGGGCGCGAGGCGCCGCCGGCGCGGGAAGGGACCGCGATGGCGCCAGGGGCCGGGCCAGGAGCGGCGCGGGAGCCAACCGCCTTGTCCTGGATGAGCTTTCCTTCTCTGTCCGCCCGGCGACCACCGCCGTCATCCTGGGTCGCGCGGACGCCGGGAAGACCACCCTTGCGCGCATCATCGTCGGGCTCGTTCCCAGGTTCACCGGCGGGGGCATTGCCGGCGAGGTGCGGCTGCTCGGAGCGCCCACGCGCTCGGTTCCTCCCTATGACCTGGTACAGGCGGTAGGGCTGGTGGCCCAGGATTCCGAGGAACAGCTTTTCACCACGCGGTGCGACACCGAGGCCGCCTTCGCGCTGGAGTCCCTGGGCATGGACCCCGGCCTCATGCGGTCTCGGGTGGCGCAAAGCCTGGAGCGCGTGGGACTCGGAGGGTTTGCGCATCGCAATCCCGCAACGCTCTCCGGGGGAGAGAAGAAGCGTCTCCTGGTTGCCTGCCTCCTGGCCGTGCGGCCCGAGCTCTGGATCCTGGACGAGGCTCTCGGCGAGCTCGACCACGAGTGGAAAGCGCGGGTCCTCGAGATCGCCTCGGAAAGCGCGAGTGCGACCCTCCTGATGGAGTCCCGCTGGTCGAGCCTTGTCGAAAGCCGGGGGACCTCGTTTCACCTGCTGGACGGTGGACGGATCCGTGCGGACTGCGCAGGAGCCCCCGACGAGAGGCTCCTCTGGGCGCTGGACGAGGCGGGTATCCGTCCCTCGTTCCGCGGCACGCCGCCCCGCGTGTCGGTAGACGGCGCCTTGCAGGTACGCGGGGTCCGGTTCCGTTTCCCGGGCGAACGGGGTTTCGGGCTCGCGGTGGACCACCTGGATCTCGGGCTCGGGGAAGTCTGTGCACTGGTCGGACGCAACGGGTCGGGCAAGTCCACGCTGGCCCGGATCCTCTGCGGCCTTCTGCGCCCGCAGCAGGGCAGCATATGTTTCAGCGGGGCGCCCGGAGTCCGGTCGCCTGGAGTACGGTCGGCCGGCGTCCGTGCGTCGGAGGGCCGAACGGCAACCGGGTGGGGCTCGGAGGGCCGGGCAGTGGAGAACCGCGCGGCCAGCCCGGCAGAGCTCAACGCCCGCGTCGGCTACCTCTTTCAGAACCCGGACCACCAGATCTTTCTTCCCACCGTCCGGGAAGAGCTCGCCCTGGGCCTCCGCGGCTCGGGGGGTTCCAGGACCGAGGTAGAACGGCGGGTTTCCGACGCGGCCGAGCTGTTCGATCTTGCCGACCTGGATGCGCCGCCCGCGCTGCTGAGCTACGGGGCGCGCCGTCGACTCCAGGCCGCGACTTATTTCCTCCTGGAGAGGGACCTTCTCATCCTTGATGAGATCGACTCCGGCCTGTCCTACGGCGAAACGGTGAACCTGGTCGACCGCCTGTCCTCGCGCGTCCCCGGGCTGGTACTGATCACGCACGACCTGGCGCTGGCTCGATCCGCGTGCCACCGCGTGCTGGTAATGGATGACGGGCGGTTGGTCCGTGATGGCCGCGCTTCGGATCTCCACTGGGGCGCGGCAGGCAGCGGCCTGACGGCCTCCCGGGGCGAAGGCGCGGGTGCCTCCGGGGAGGCAGAGGCCTCCGGGGCCGCGGGCCGGCAGGGGTCGTCGTGATCGCGGAGTTCTACGTGCCCGGGGCCAGCTTCCTGCACCGGTGGGACGCGCGCGCAAAGCTGCTGTTCCTGCCGCTCGTGCTGGCGGCGTTCTTCGTGCCGTCAACTCCCGTGGTGCTCCTGGTTCTCGCCGCGATGATCGCGGCGCTCGTTGCCATTGCGTTGGGCCCGTCCCAGCTGCTGCCGCCGCTCAAGACGCTGTGGCCTGTCCTGATCCTGATCACGGTGCTGACCCCACCGTTTCACCTGGCGGGGCCCGCGCTGATCCGCGTGGGCACCGTGACGCTGCTCACCCACGAGGCGCTCGCAACGACGCTCACGTTGCTCGCCAGGTTCCTGGGAATCACCTACGGGTTCTTCGCGGTGGTCCGCGCGATGTCCCTGGACGACCTGGTGCTCGGCCTTCGGTGGTTCGGGCTTCCCTACAGTGCGTGCCTGGTGGTGACCATCACCCTGCGCACCATCCCGGCACTCGCGCTCACCTGGCATGCGGTGCGGGACGCGCACCGGCTTCGCGCGGGCCGGGGCGACCGCGGAAGGCCGCCAGTGGTGAAGACGTACCTGCCGGTGCTCACCTCCGTCATGATCGAGGCGGTGAAGGGGATCCCGGTCCTCGCCATGGCCCTGGAGAGCCGCGGGTTCGGGAGGAGGAACCCTCGGACCTCGTTCTCGGGCCTGAAAGAAGGTTCGCGGCTGTTCGTAGATGCCGCGGGGCTCGCGGCCGCGGCCGTTGCGCTGCTGTGGCCCCTGGTGGTCCGCTGGTAGCCTGGCCGACCTTGGTGGGGTCCCCGGATTCCCGTATAATGGGCCCATGATCGACGAGCAACCCGCGGTTTCCCCCGCGTTCCGCGTAGCTTCCATTGCGATCCTTGCGGCCGTCACCACGGTTCTGACCCGGGTGGTCCAGGTCCCGCTTCCGGCACGGGGCTACATCAACCTCGGCGACGTGGCCATCGTGTTCACCGCCATCACCCTCGGGCCTTTCTCCGGGGCCATCTCCGGGGGACTGGGCACGGCGCTGGCCGACCTGCTGAGTGGTCCGTATGCCTTCTGGGCGCCCATTTCCCTGTTCGTCCACGGACTGCAGGGGCTGCTGATCGGGCTCATCTGTCGCGTTCGGCCCGGCAACCTCGGACTGCAGGTCCTGGGAGGCGTCGTGGGCATGGCGGTCATGGCCGGCGGGTACTTCCTGGCGGGCATCTTCATCGAAGGCGCCGGCCCGTCGCTCACGGAGGTGCCCGGGAATCTCATCCAGGGCGGGGTGGGAGTCGTGCTGGGCATCCTGGTATCCGCAGCCGTGCTGCGGGCCTATCCGCCGTTGAGGCAGTGGAAGTGGTAAGCACGCTGGCCGCCAACCTGGCCGAGGTCCGTTCCCGGATCGACGCCGCGGCGCGCCGCGCGGGACGCGATCCCGCTTCCGTCCGCCTGATGGCGGTGACCAAGGGCTTCCCGCGGGAGACCGTGCTGGAAGCGCTGGAGGCCGGGGCAACCCTCATCGGAGAGAACCGCGTCCAGGAAGCCGAGTCCAAGCTGGTGGACCTCGTCGACCGCTGCGAAATCCACCTCATCGGGCACCTGCAGACCAACAAGGCCAGGGCCGCAGCCGGGCTGTTCTCCTGCGTGCAGTCAATAGACAGCGCGCATACCGCGGCGGCACTGAACGTCCGTTGCGAAGAGCGCAACCGCACACTGGATGTCCTGCTGGAGCTCAACACCAGCGGGGAGGCATCGAAGTCCGGGTTTCCCGGGGTGGACGAGCTGGCCGCCGGCCTGGAGCAGGTCGAAAAGCTGTCGCGCCTTCGGGTCCGCGGGCTGATGACCGTGGGGCCCCTGACCGGGGACCAGGGGGCAATCCGCGGGGCGTTCGCACGCCTGCGACAGGCGTTCGAACGGCTGCGCGCGGACAGGAACGGTTTCGACGTGCTGTCCATGGGGATGTCGTCCGACTTCGAGATCGCCGTGGAGGAGGGGTCCACGCTGGTGCGCGTGGGTACGGCCGTCTTCGGACCACGGAGGCAGGGGTGAGACCTGCCGTGGGGCTGCCGGCACGGCGAGCCGGGCTCCCCAGGACGTTGGCTGCGGCCGCGCTGCTGGCGTTCCTGCTCTCGGCCGGCATCGTGTCAGCCCAGGATCACACGCCCCAGCCGTATTCCCCCGACGAGTTCAACTCGTGGATGAAGAAGACGTTCCGGGCGGAGGCCGTCTTCGTCGGGTCCTTCCCCTTTACGCTGTTCCTGTCGTTGGAGGTGTACGACACGTTGCGATACACCTCCAACAGCTTCAACCCCTCCTACGCGCCATGGCCGTTCGGTTCCGCCTCCGCGGTATCGTACTCGGGAGAGGAAACGCTGTGGATCGCTCTCTCGGCGGTGTCGCTCTCCATGGTCATCGCGGGGATCGACTTTCTCATCGTCAGGGCCAATGAGCGGGCAGCCCAGGGTCCTTGACCGCCGGGTCGAGCTTCCCGCCGGCGGCGGCGTCCGCCTGGACGTCTATCTCTCGGAGCATCTCGGGCTCTTCTCCCGCAGCCAGGCGCGGGGTCGAGTGGTCGAGGTCCTGGTCAACGGGGCGGCCGCACGGCTGGGACGCCGCGTGCGCGCGGGGGACATCTTGCGTGTTTCCTACACCGATCCTCCGGCGGTGGAGCTCCAGCCCGAGCACATCCCGCTCCAGGTGATTTTCGAGAACGAGCAGGTCATCGTGGTGGACAAGCCCGCGGGCATGGTGGTGCACCCCGGCAGCGGCAACCGCTCGGGAACGTTCCTCAACGCGCTGCTGGGGCACTGCCAGGATCTCGCGGGACGCTTCGGTGCAGATGATGCGCGGCCGGGAATCGTGCACCGCCTGGACAAGGACACGTCGGGGATCCTGATCGCCGCCAAGAACCCGGAGGCGCACGCGTTCCTGGCCCGTCAATTCCACGACCGGACGGTCCGAAAACGCTACGTGGCGATGACGGCAGGTGTCCCCCGCCCCGCGGAAGGTACCATCGAGGATCGGATCGCCCGCGATCCCCGTCACCGCAAACGGTTCAGGTCGGTTGCCACCGGCGGCAGGAGCGCACTGACGCGCTACCGCGTGTTGCGTCGCTTCGTGGTCGGCGCGAATGACGCGGCGGGGGCGGCGGGAACCGCGGCGGCGGCGGTGGGCTATGCCCTCGTGCTGCTGGCGCCGCGCACGGGCCGCACGCACCAGCTTCGTGTCCACATGAAAGGGATTCGCGCGCCGATCCTCGGGGATGCGATCTACGGCCGGAAGGATCCCCGGTTCCCGGATGTCGGGCTCATGCTGCACGCTCGCAGCCTGTCAATCGTGGTGCCCGGGGAGAGCGCGCCGCGGACGTTCTCCGCGCCGCTGCCCGAGCGGTTTCGCCAGGTGGCGCGCCAGCTTCAGAGCTTCTCGCCGAGGAGCGGGTTGTAGAGCTTTTCCACGCCTACCTTGGTGGGCGGTCCGTGTCCCGGGAAGAGGAGCACTTCGTCTCCGAGCGGGAGAAGCTTGCGCCGGATGGACTCCAGCAGGAGTCCCCGCGCGTAACCGTCCCGCGTGGTCCCCGTGCCACCCGCGGAGAGCGAATCACCGGTGAACACGAGATTCCCCACCTGGAAGCACAGCGAGTCGATGGAGTGTCCCGGGGTCCCGATCACCCGGACCGAGAACTCGCCGAGGTCCAGCCGATCCCCGTCCTGGACCCGCCGCGCGGGGAAATCCAGGACGCTGGGCTGCGCCGCGTAGATCTGGGAGTCGTAGACCTTCCGCAGCGCCCGGATGCCGTTGATGTGCGAGTTGTGCGCATGCGTGATCAGGATGGACCGCACGTAGAGGCCGTTCGCCTCCACGGCCTGGAGCAGCGCGGCATCGAAGACGCCGGGGTCCACCAGGATGGCGTCTCCGCCGCCGCGGGGACCCACGAGATAGGTGTTGGAGAACCCCAACCGGGAGAAAAGGGAAAAGAACTTCACGCGGGGACCTCCTGGAACACCGCCTCGGCGGTATTGGAGGAGCGGAAGTCCACCGCGTCGCGGTGGGGAAGGTCGAAGAACGCCCGCGTGAGGTTGCAGTCCCGCATGCTCACCGATTCGAGGATGGCGCCTATGAAGCGCGACCCGTAGAGGTTGGAGTGGTCGAACCGCACGCGGTCTGCCTGGATGCCCAGGAAGTTCACCTGCGCGATCTCGCAGTCCTCGAAGGAGCACGCGGTGAGACGGGAGCCGGCCAACACGGCGTTCAGGATCGCGGCGCCCGAGAAGTCGCATTCCTCGAAGACCGCCCGGTCCAGGAACGAGAGGCTCAGCTGGCACCCGGCGAACTTCACGCGCGAAAACGTGGATGCCGTGAACCGGCAACCGGTGATATTCGCCCCCGACAGGTCGAGGTCCTGTACCCGGACTCCCACCAGGTCGAGGTCCTCCAGGACCACGCGGCCATCCCTGCCCGCCAGCTGCGCGGCGACGTACTGGGCGACAGCCGGCAGGTGCACCGAGCAGGCCGCCGCGCCGGAAAGCGCGGGACGCTTGCAGCTGGGCTCGGAGCAGGGTCGGGAGACGAACATAGCCTGGTAGGGTATCGTCGCGGAGCGGGACCGGCAAGGCCGCGCAGCTTGCTGGCTCCCGGTGATTGGTATATTCTCGGTGTCATGCACGCCTGCCACTTCTGTTCGGCCGCGGTCGACAACCCGCGGGAGGTCTATCGGTCGACCACCTGCGCAGCGTGCGGCAGGGACCTCAAGATCTGCCTGAACTGCAGGTTCTACAGCCCGGGAGCCCACTGGGATTGCTCGGAATCCATAGACGAAATGGTACGGGACAAGGACCGTTCCAACTTCTGCACGTTCTTCTCTTTCCGGGACTCCGCGCCTCGAGTTTCCGGGCCCGGGGCCCCGAAAGGGGCTGCGCCGGACACCGGCAAGGCCCGGCGGAAACTGGACCAACTCTTCGGAAATGACTCCTGAGCCCGTCGCGTTCCTCGATTCCGGCGTGGGCGGCCTGCCGTACCTGGCGCACGCGCGCACGTTCCTGCCGGGGCGTCGCCTGGTGTACGTGGCCGACCGCGCCAACTTTCCCTACGGGGAGAAGTCGAAAGCAGAGATCGTGGACGCGGCCATGGCCGTGGCCGGTCGCCTGGTCGAACGCGAAAGGCCCAGCCTGGTCGTGGTGGCGTGCAACACCATGTCCGTCGCCGCGCTCACCGAGCTCCGGGCAAGGTTCTCCGTGCCCTTCGTCGGGGTGGTTCCCGCCGTGAAGCCCGCGGCGAGCCTTTCGCGCCGAAAGCGCGTGGGCGTGCTCGCCACTCGCCAGACGGTGGAAGGGGAGTACCTGCACGGCCTGATCGCCCGGTATGCCGCGGGGTGCGAGGTGGTGAGCCTGGCTTCCGGTCCCCTGGTCGAGTTCGTGGAGAAGGACCTGTACAAGGCAGGGCCGCGCGAACGCGAAGATCGGGTGCGCCTGGAGGTGGACCGCTTCACCACGGCGGGGATAGATGCGCTGGTGCTGGGCTGCACGCATTTCCTGCACCTGGAAAAGGAGTTCCGCCGCCTGCTGGACTCCCAGGGAATCGAGCTGGTGGATTCCCGCGAAGGGGTGTCCCGCCAGGCTCGGCGGGTGCTCGCGGCGGCGGACGCCGTTGCCAGCGGGCCGGCCCGGCGGCCGCCGGGAGCGGCCCCGGGCGCCAACGGGAGCGGCGACGCGAAGCGGGAAGCGGACGTGCTGTACGTCACCGGAGGCCAGCCCCTGGAAGACCGATACCCGTGGTTTGCGGCGCACTACGGCCTGCAGCTGCACGGTGGGCCGTGATGGACCACTCGACCGCCATCGAAGGGGAGGTGCTCCTCGGCATCAGTACCATCTACACGGTGCAGGCCGGGGGCACCCTGTTGCAGTGCCGGATCAAGGGAAAGAAGCTCAAGGAGCCGTCCCGAAGCTACAACCCCATTGCCCCGGGCGACCGGGTGCTGGTCATCCCCGACCTCCAGAACCCGGGCGCGGGTATGATCGCCTCCGTCCTGCCGCGGACCACGCGGCTGGTCCGGTGGAACAAGAAGGGCCGGGCGCCGCAACTGCTCGCAGCGAACGCGGACGTCGCGGTATGCGTAACCACCGCGGAGGCGCCCCCGTTTCGTCCGCGGTTCATCGACCGCCTCATCGTGGCAGCGGAGTCCGGAGGCCTGGCACCGTTGGTCCTGCTCAACAAGTGTGACCTGCCCTGCCCGCAGGAGGTGGCCGAGCGACTCGAACACTACGGCCGCATGGGTTACGCGGTCATGAGGTGCTCCTCGCGGACGGGCGAGGGGGTCGCCTCCTTCGCCGACCACGTCCGGGGCCGCACCGCCGTGCTGGTGGGGCAGTCGGGCGTGGGGAAATCCTCCCTGCTGAACGCTCTTGCCCCGGGGCTGGACCAGCGTGTCGGGGACCTCTCGCAGAAGCACAACCGCGGCAACCACACGACGAACTTCTCCGTCCTGCTCGAGGCGCAACCAGGCCTGCGGATCGTGGACACCCCGGGGGTGCGGGAGCTGGAGCTGGCCTACGTGCTCGCGGACGAGGTCGGGTTCCACTTCCGGGAGTTCGGCGCGCATGCCCGGTCGTGCAGCTACCAGCCGTGCCTGCACGACGACGAGCCCGGCTGCGCCGTGGCCGCCGCCGTGGAGCGTGGTGAAATACACCCCGACCGTTACGAGAGCTACCTGCGCATTCTCCAGGAGCTGCGCGAGACCACCCCGATGTGGCAGCGCGAGGTCCGGTGACCATGGACGCGCATGCCCTGGGCTTGCTCGAGTTCGTCCGCGTCCGCGAGGAGATCGCCGGGCTGTGCGCGAGCCCCGCGGGTGCCCGGCTGCTGGAGGAACAGCCCTTCGTCACCGACCGCGAGGCGCTTGACCAGCTCCTGGACCTCTCGGGGGAGTTTCGCTTGATCCAGGAGTCCGGGTCCGCGCTCCCGGTCCTGGATTTCCCCGAGATCGAAGGGATCCTGCCAAGGCTGGGCAAGGAAGGCCTGCAGCTGGAAGGCGAGGAGCTTGCCGCCGTGGGCCGGTGGATCCTCTCCGGCCTGAAGCTGCGCCGCTCCGTGCTGCTCGCCCGACCAGCCGGGGGCCTGGGGCGCCGGGCCGAGGGCATCCCGGACCTCTCGGGCCTCTCGAAGCGGATCTTCCGGATCGTGGACCTGGAGGGAGTGGTCAAGGAACGGCAGATCCCCGAGCTGGCGGCGATCCGTGAACGCGTGCGCCGCCACCGCGAAGAAGCCGACCGCTTCGTGCGAGGACTGCTGGACGATCCCTCGCATCGTGGTTACTGGCAGACCACGACCCCCACGCAACGGGACGGCCGCCTGGTGCTGCCGCTGAAGGCGCAGTACAAGGGGCGCGTGCCAGCGATCGTGCACGAGATGTCATCAAGCGGGTCCACGCTTTTCGTGGAACCACTGGAGATCGTGGAGCGCAACAACGCCATCGTGCAGGAGGAGAATCGCTACCGGATGGAGGTCCGGCGGATCCTGAAAGATCTCACCGCCGAGGTCTCGCGGCAGGCATCCGAGCTCCTCGGTTTCGTGCGCACGGTCTCGGAGATGGACACGTGGCTGGCGCGTGCTCGGTACGCGCGGGCACACGACTGCCGGCGGGCGGAGCACGCCCCGGACCGCGTGGTCCTGGCGGCCGCCCGCCACCCGCTGCTGGGACCCGGGGCGGTTCCCCTCAGCGTCACGGTGGGCGCCGACCAGCGCGTGCTCATCATCACGGGACCGAACACGGGCGGGAAAACCGTCAGCCTCAAGACCGTGGGGCTCCTGGCGCTCCTGAACCAGTTCGGCGTGGAGATCCCCGCGGCGGAAGGCACGGCCCTCCCGCTGTTCGACTCGATCTACGCCGACATCGGGGACGAGCAGTCCATCCAGCAGTCCCTGTCCACCTTCTCCGCCCACGTGAAGAACCTGTCCGCCATCGTCCAGGAGGCCGGCGCGCGCTCCCTGGTCCTGGTGGACGAGCTGGGAGCGGGCACCGATCCCCAGGAGGGGGTGGCCCTTGCGATGGCGCTCCTGGATCACTTCATGGCTCGGGGCTGCATCGTCATGGCCACCACGCACCACGGCATCCTCAAGAACTACGGCGCGACGCGGCCGGGCGCGCAGAACGCCTCCATGGGGTTCGACCGGGAAACGCTCGCGCCCACGTACCGCATCCTCATGGGCGTGCCGGGCGAGAGCCATGCGCTGCAGATCGCGCGCCGAAGCGGCATGCCGGAAAACGTGCTGGCAAGCGCCTACTCCTATCTCGACGACGAGCGGACGGATATCTCGCGGCTCGTTTCCCACCTGGCCGAGCGCCACCAGAAGCTCACGGCCGCCGAAGAGGAGGCGGCCGCGCGCGAGCGCGAGCTGAGCGAGAAGAGACGCAGGACCGAGCAGAAGGAGCTCGCCCTGCGGGAAAAAGAGCTCGAGCTGCGGCGCCACGGGCTGAAGGACCTCCGGGAGTTCATCTCCCAGGCGCGCAAGGACTGGGATTCCCTTCGGAAGAAGCATGGCTCGAACGCCGGCGCGGACTTCGGCGCGCTGGCGGACCGCATCCAGGAGCGCATCCAGTTCGAGGAGGAGCTCATCCAGGAAGAGCGGGACTCCCTCGCCCCCGCGGCCACGTTCGAGGTGTCGCCGGGCATGGAGGTGGTCATCGCACGGACCGGCCGGCGAGGCACGGTGGTGCGCCCGGACAAGGGCGCGCGCTGGATCGTGGAGACGGAAACGATGCGCATCTCGGTACTCCCCGGCGAGCTTCGCCCCGCGCCGGACTCGGCGCCCTCGGCGGCCGCGCCGCCCAGCGTGAGCTTCTCCGCCGCCGGGGCCATGGAGCCTCCGACGCTGGAGCTTCACATCCGCGGCATGCGACTGGACGAGGCCATGAAGCTGGTGGAAAAGCAGCTGGACAGCGCCCTGTACTACGGGATCCACGAGTTCGCCATCGTGCACGGAAAAGGGGAGGGCATCCTGCGGACCGCCGTGCACGATTACCTGCGGTCGATGCCCGCCGTGGAGGGGTTTCGCTTCTCGCTGCCGGAGGAAGGCGGCTTCGGCCGCACCATCGTCACGCTCAGGGGGTAGCCCCGCGGAGCCGCGTTGCGCCGCGTTGGGCCGTGCCGACCGCCCGGCGGTCCTCGGCGGTCCCGCTCGACTTGCCACCGGGCATGCCCGACGCTACTATGGCGCGATGGATTCCGGGCTCTTCACGAAAGTGCTCACGTCTCCAGAAGTCCTCGTGGCATCGCTTGCGCTGGTCCTCCTGCTTCCACTGGTGTTCTTGATCGCCTCCACCAAGAGCCGGCGGCGCATGGTGCGGGTGGTGCCGCGCGGCAGCGGGCGCGTCCGACCGGCCGGCGCGGGGTCAGCGGCTCCTGCCGCGAAGGCCAGGCGGGCAGGCGGCGCGCAGCAACCGGCGGCCGGGCGCGGTGGCCGAGGTGAAGGCGCATCCCAGGAGGACGAGGGTCTTCCCGGGCCACGCCGGTCCGGCCGCGCGGACGTGCTGGGCGATGACGAGGGTCCGGAAGACCGCGCATGAAGAGCATCGTCGTCAGGGGTGCGCGGGAGCACAACCTGAAGAACATCGACGTGGAGTTGCCGCGCGACTCCCTCGTGGTGATTTCCGGCCTCAGCGGCTCCGGGAAATCCTCCCTCGCCTTCGACACGATCTTCGCGGAAGGCCAGCGCCGCTACGTGGAATCCCTCTCTTCGTACGCGCGGCAGTTCCTGGGGCGCCTGGACAAGCCGGACCTGGACTACATCGAGGGACTGTCCCCGGCGATCGCCATAGAGCAGAAGACCGCGCACCGCAACCCGCGGTCCACGGTGGGCACCGTCACCGAGATCTACGACTACCTGCGGCTCCTGTTCGCGCGGGTCGGGATACCACACTGCCCGAAGTGCGGCCGGGAGATCCAGGAGCAGTCCGTGGACCAGGTGGTGGATTCGCTGCTTTCCCTCCAGGAAGGGGCGAAGGTGGTCCTGCTCTCGCCCGTCGTGGGCGCCCGCAAGGGTGAGCACCAGAAGATCCTGGAAGACGCGCGCCGCATGGGATACGTGCGGGTGAGGGTGGACGGCGAGATACGGGGCCTGGATGAGCCGGTCACGCTGGACCGCAAGAAGAAGCACACCATAGAGATCGTCGTGGACCGACTGGTGGTGGCACCGGAAAACCGCCGCCGGTTCGCCGAGTCCGTGGAAGGCGCGCTGGAGACCTCCGGGGGAACCGTGATCGCCCAGGTGAAGGACCGGGCGGGAGAACGGGAGATCCTTTTTTCCCAGAAGAGCGCCTGCCCCGTGGACGGCATCAGCGTGCCCGAGCTGCAGCCGCGGCTGTTCTCGTTCAACAACCCCTTCGGGGCCTGCGAGGAGTGCTCGGGCCTGGGCGTGACCCTCGAGTTCGACCCTGCGCTGGTGGTGCCGGACCCTGGCCTCTCGTTCAACGAGGGCGGGATTGCGCCGTACAACCCCAAGGCCAACTGGTACCGCAGCCAGTTCGAGTCCCTGGCCCGGCACTACAAGTTCACGCTGGACACGCCGCTTCAGGACCTGCCGCGGGGCGTGCTGGACGCGGTGCTCAATGGGACGCGGGACAAGATCGGGTTCCGCTACCAGAGCCGGGATGGCCGCGGCAAGTGGGAGTTCGAGTCCGGCTTCCGTGGCGTGCTCAACGAGCTGAAGCGCCGCTACCTGGAGAGCAGCTCCGAGCAGGTCAAGGAATGGATGGAAGGTTTCATGTCGCAGAAGGAGTGCCGCGCCTGCGGCGGCCGGCGGCTGAAGCCGGAGGTGCTGGCCGTGACCGTGGCAGGCCGCAACATCCACCAGGTGACCCAGCTCTCGGTGCGGGAGTCGCTGGAGTTCTTCGGCGGTCTCTCGCTTCCCGCGGCGTCCCAGAAGATCTCCCGCCAGGTCCTGAAGGAGATCTCCGCGCGGCTCACGTTCATGAAGAACGTGGGGCTGGACTACCTGACACTCGAGCGCAAGGCCAGCACCCTCTCCGGCGGAGAGGCCCAGCGGATCCGGCTTGCCACGCAGATCGGCTCGTCCCTGGTCGGCGTGCTGTACATCCTGGACGAGCCCACCATAGGGCTCCACCAGCGGGACAACACGCTCCTGATCGACACCCTCAAGCACCTGCGGGATATCGGCAACACGCTGATCGTGGTGGAGCACGACGAGCAGACGCTTCGGACCGCGGACTACATCGTGGACCTGGGCCCGGGGGCCGGCGTGCACGGCGGGCACGTGGTGGCCGCCGGCACCCTGGCGGAGGTCTGCGACAACCCGCGCTCCCTGACCGGCCAGTATCTCTCGGGCACGTTGACCATGGAGCGGCCGGCCCGGCGGCGGCCCGGCAACGGGAATCACCTGACCGTGCGCGGCGCCCGCGAGCACAACCTCAAGGGAATCGACGTCTCGTTTCCGCTGGGCACGCTGATTGCCATCACGGGGGTGTCGGGATCCGGCAAGTCCACGCTCCTGTCGGACCTCCTGTTCCCCGCGCTCTCCAACCGGGTGAACGGCAGCCATCTTCCCGAGGGTGCCTACGCGTCGCTCGAGGGGGCCGCGGAGGTGGACAAGGTCATCAACATCGACCAGAGCCCCATCGGGCGGACCCCGCGCTCCAACCCGGCCACCTACGTGGGCCTGTTCGCGCCGGTGCGGACGCTGTTCTCCCAGCTTCCAGAGGCCCGCGCCAAGGGCTACAAGGCGGGCCGCTTCTCCTTCAACGTGAAGGGTGGACGCTGCGAGAAATGCCAGGGGGCGGGCACCATCCGCATCGAGATGCACTTCCTCCCCGACGTGTACGTGACCTGCGACGTCTGCAAGGGCCGCCGCTACAACCGGGAGACCCTGGACGTTCGCTACAAGGGCAGGAACATCCACGAGGTGCTCGAGATGACGGTGGAGGAGGCGCTGGACTTCTTCCGTCACATCCCGACGCTGGCGCCGAAGCTCTCCACCCTGGTGGACGTGGGGCTTGGCTACGTGTCCCTGGGACAGTCGGCGCTCACGCTCTCCGGCGGGGAGGCGCAGCGCGTCAAGCTTTCGCTGGAGCTCTCGCGGCGCTCCACGGGGCGAACGGTCTACCTGCTGGACGAGCCGACCACCGGCCTGCACTTCGCCGACGTCAAGAAGCTGATGGAGGTGCTGCAGAAGCTCGTGGACGCGGGCAACACGGTCGTGCTCATCGAGCACAACCTGGACGTGATCGCGAGCGCCGACTGGGTCGTGGACCTGGGGCCGGAAGGCGGGGATCGAGGCGGCGCGCTGGTCGCCGCCGGCACCCCCGAACAGGTCGCCCGCGCGCAGGGATCGTGGACCGGCACGTACCTGAAGCGCGCACTTTCTCCGCGGTAGGCGGAATGAGAGAACGCCGGGGTCTGGCGATGAGGGCAGCGGCAATCGTCGTGGTCCTGGCTGCCTGCGCTGCCGCTGCCCCGGCCCAGGACTCGGGCACCTCCGCCGCGGCGCCCCCGCCCTCGACGCCCGCGAGCGGCCCCGCGGCGGGGCCCGACTCCGGCCCGGCCGCCGGCACCACGGACCATGCCGGCGCCGGCAGCGCATCCCCCGAGAAGGCGCCACCAACCGCGGAGGAGATGGTTGCCAATACGCTGGCGGAGGACATCGCCACCGCGAGCTACTACGAGCTCGTGACCTGGTGCGACCAGCTGGGCCTGGACGACAGCGGCTCGCGCAGTGATCTGCAGGCCCGGCTGGCCGCCCACTACAAGGTCACGCTTCCCCAGGCGGCAGCGCCGGGGAAGCGAATCGTCACGGTCCGGTCTGCGCGCCAGTCGGAGTATTTCACCCAGAAGGACAGCGACGAAAAGTACGTGCTGCTTCGGGGAGATGTCGTGGTAGAGGTCCGCGACACCAAGGACGACACGCTGCAGGTCATCAAGGCGGCCAGCCTGACTTTCAACCAGACACGGCGGACCATGAGCGCCGTGGGCGGGGTGACCTACACGCTGACGCGCGCGGGCCAGACCGACACCTTCACGGGCGAGAGCCTGGACTTCGACCTGGACAGCTCGGAGGCCATCTTTTACGGCGGAAGCACGCGGCGGGTCATCAAGAGAAACGGAACCGAGGTGCCCTACACGTTCCACGGGGAGACCATCACCCGCGTTTCCAACGACACCGTGATACTGCAAAAGGGAGGGTTCACCAGCTCCGACACCCCGGCGGATCCCCTCTACCAGATCCGTGCCGGCACCGTGTGGCTCCTGGGCCCCAGCGAGTGGGCGGTGCAGGACGCGGTCCTGATGATCGGGAACGTTCCGCTCCTGTACCTGCCCGGCTTCTTCTGGCCCGGGGACGACTTCTTCTTCAATCCGAACATCGGGTACAAGACGCGGGAAGGGTCGTTCGTCCAGACCACCACGTACCTCCTGGGGCGAAAACCGCCGCAGGACAGCCCCTTCTCGTTCCTCCAGCTCTCCGGCTCGGGTGACAACGGCTACGAGCTGGAGCCGCACGGACTGTTTCTGCGCAAGATCCCGGGCACCACGGCGCCCAAGACCACGGGCAACACCCTGAAGCTCATGGCGGACGTCTACTCGCGCCTGGGCGGGATGGTCGGGCTCGACGGCAATTTCTCGCCGATCGGCACGTTTCGAACGAGCCTCGGCGTGAGCCGCAGCATCTTCCTCGATCCGACCACCAACCTGTATACGCCGTTCCTTCCGGCCTGGCCCGGCACGCCCCCGGCGCCCGCCGGGTACAACGTGGGCAGCGACTACTGGAACTCGTCGTCTCTTTTCGGCCTGGCGTTGCCGGCCCGTTTCGGCCTGGAAGGGACGCTGAAGCTGAGCGCCCCCACCGCGTCCCTGTCCACGAGCTTCCAGCTGTTCTCCGATCCGTATTTCACATCCGACTTCTACAATCGCACCGAGAACGGGATGCTCTCCGCGCTGTTCACGCAGGCCGGGTCCGGAGCCACATCCTCCACGACCGCAACCACTGCCACCGCGCAGCAGAGCAACCTCGCGTGGGACCTGACTGCCAACGCCGACTTCACGAAGCTCGTGAATGTGCCATGGATCCAGACGCTCTCCATTTCGACGTTCAACCTGCACATGACCTGGCAGAGCTTCACCAATACCGGTCTGTCCGATCCGCAGGCGGACGATCCCGGCCGCTCGTTCTACGTGCCCGCCACCCTGACCACACCGAGCATTTCCGCGGTAATGTCCGGCAACATCCTTTCCCTCGGGACGCCGTCCGCATCATCCACGCCGCCCGCCCCCGGCGCTGCTACGCCGCCGACCGCGGGGGCGACGGCGCCCGGCGGGGCGCCCGCTGCCGGAGCGACGGCGCCCGGCGGACCAACTGCTGCCGGTCCCGGGGTGACCGCGGCCGGCGCCACAGCTGCCCCGGGCACGCCGACCGCGGCCGGGTCC
>Ga0335069_10004103_pt1 | contig 21761 bp, 16 predicted proteins | sample Lox_Sample_11_FD_206714 | JGI IMG/M metagenome (GOLD analysis project Ga0335069, IMG submission 206714) | Soil microbial communities from Loxahatchee National Wildlife Refuge, Florida, United States - Lox_Sample_1.1 | ecosystem: Environmental > Terrestrial > Soil > Wetlands | place: USA...
AGCGCAGCTCTCAACCAGAAGCTGAGTGTGGACCGTTCAAACAATGTCAGCAGCATCTTGTTGCAACAAGGAAAAGTTCCTCTTACCCGGATGTTGGCTCCCGGTGCGATGGGTGAGACCGATCAGGTTGCGAGCAACAAAACGGCAGACGGTCAGGCCGAAAATCGCCGCGTAGTCGTTCGCGTGCTGCAGAACAAGGCAGTCGCAGGGATATAGATCGCCTATTTTTCAGGGTGATTTTGCTGGAGTTAATTGGTCGCTCGCGAGAGGAGCTATGAAACCGACACTTAGGGATTGGTCTTTTCGATCCGTTGTAGCGTTGCTCTGTGTAGCGCTGTTGCCGGGCGACACCCTGGCTTACGAGTTTCCACAATCTTCATCGACGACGCCTGCCGCCAAGGCGGCTCCTCAGCAGGCTCCCAAGATTCCGCCCGAGCAACTCGACTCACTGGTTGCGCCCCTCGCGCTTTATCCTGATCCATTGCTCGCGCAAGCGTTGGCTGCATCCACCTATCCATTGGAAATCATTCAGTTGCAGCAGTGGCTCGCGAAGAATAAGGGTCTCAAAGACAAAGCTTTGGCTGACGCGGTAGCCAAGGAGTCTTGGGACGCCAGTGTGCAGGCGCTTGCCGCATTACCCGATGTAGTGAATCGCCTCGCCAATGACATCCAGTGGACCACTGACTTGGGCAACGCCTTCCTTTCGCAGCAGGGTGATGTGATGGAGGCCGTTCAGCGCATGCGTAAAAAAGCGCAGGACAAGGGCACGCTGAAGACCACCGAACAGCAGAAAGTCGAAACCCAGGTCATCGAGAAAAGAGAAGTCATCGTTATCCAACCGGCTAACCCTGAGGTTATCTATGTTCCAAGTTACGACCCCGTAATTGTGTATGGTCCTGCGTATTACCCCTACCCTCCGATTTACTATCCACCTCCGGGCTACTATGCCGCTGGTTTGGCGATCTCCTTCGGTGTCGGCCTGATGTGGGGAGCCTTCTGGGGAGGCGCTTGGGGATGGGGATGTGGATGGGGCGGCAACAATATTTACATCAATAACAATAACAACTTCGTTCGGAACTCCAACCGGCCTTCGCAACTGCCCAGTCGTGGAGGTGTAGGTGGAGTTGGTGGCGCCGGCGGTGTCGGCGGAGTTGGCGGCGTAGGTGGCGCAGGTGGCGTCGGTGGTGTTGGTGGGGCAGGAGGAGTAGGTGGGGCTGGTGGTGTAGGTGGTGTCGGAGGAGTTGGCGGTCCCGGAGGAGTTGGTGGAGGCAATCGAGTTTCGACGCTGCCTTCCGGTGGCAGCGAATGGCGACACAACCCCGAACATCGCGGTGGCGCGCCGTATCGCGATCGCGCCACGGCTGACCGTTTTGGCGGCACCACTCGCGGCGATTCTCTGTCTAAACGCCAAGCCAGCGCACGTCAGCAGCTTGGGCGAACCAACCTCGCGAGTCAGCGCAGTTCGTCCGGTGGCCTGGGAAATCGAGGTACCGGTGTGGGCAATCGTGCGGGCGGGGGCGGTGGCTCTCTCGGTGGTGGTCCGGATCGCATCGGGAGCCGCGACCTGTCGCGCAGTGGCGGCGGTAACCGCGATGCATTTGGTGGCGGAACGAGAGGCTACGACGGGTCACGGGCTCGCGACACCAGCAGTCGCGGATCGTCCAGTCTGTCCCGCGGTGGCGGAGGCTTCAGCCGCAGCGGAGGTGGTGGCTTTAGTCGCGGGGGCGGTGGTGGGGGCCGGCGTAGATAGGTGTGTTGATGACAACGCACGATGAAAGGTATTGAGATGAAATTTGCTAAGGACAAACTCGCAGCCATATTATTGCCGCTCTGCTTCACGCTGCTCTGTTCCTACGCGACAGCTGTTGCCGAATCGACCGCTCCGTCGGTCGCGGCGCCGGGGGCGAAAATCTTTCCGACCCCGCAAAAAGCTGCGGAAGCCTTGGTTGCAGCCGCTGATAGCTTTGATGTGCCCACACTCATTGGCATTTTCGGGCCTCAGGGCAAGAGCATTGTGTTGACCGGCGAAGTAGCGCAAGACCGCGAGCACGCCAGTAACTTTGCCGCCGAGGCTCACGAGAAACTGAAAATCACGGTGGATCCTCACGCCGGAAGCCGGGCCTTCATATTGGTGGGGAAGGAAGACTGGCCTTTCCCAGTTCCTCTCGTCAAGACAGCGCAAGGCTGGCTTTTCGACGCAAAGGCCGGTGAAAAGGAACTTCTGTACCGTCGCATCGGTTCGAACGAGCTCGATGCAATCCAGATCTGCCTTGGCTACGTCGAAGCGCAGGAAGATTATGCGCTGCAGACTCGTCAACTTTATGCGGTTAACCAGTATGCGCAACGCATCGTCAGCACGCCCGGAAAACAAGACGGTCTCGCTTGGCAGAACTCCGACGGTACTTGGGGAGGGCCCATCGGGGAAAAAATCGCGCAGGCTATCGACCAGGGTTACACCAATCGCTCTGACCCCTACCACGGTTATTTCTTCAAAATACTCAAAGGTCAAGGACCCGCAGCCCCGATGGGCGAAATGAATTATGTGGTCCAAGGCGTAATGATCGGCGGCTTTGCGCTGGTTGCCGCGCCGGCTGAGTACGGTGTGACGGGAGTGAACACATTCATGGTGAGTCAGGACGGAGTCGTCTACCAAAGGGATTTCGGACCTGACACGCTGGATCAGTTCAAGAAAATGGAACTCTTCAACCCCGATTCTTCCTGGGTGCCGGTGAGTGAGAAATACGAGGCTGAGAATCAACAGAGTGGGGGCGAAAATAGATAAGCCGGTGTTGCGCTAACACTCGCGCTTTCTGGTTGGCGCTCGGCAGCGAAGGCTCGCTGTCCCGGTGCCACGTTCCCCCTGAAATCGTTCTTGATAAAGCCCGCGTATCGCGGGATTACCGACAGGTCCGTTCCGAGGAGGGAAGCCCACCGGCGTCGTTGCGTCCTCTCACTTGAAACAGGAGAAGTAATCAATTGCGCTAGAAATTCCAGTTGCGCGAGGATCTCATGCTGATGAGAGTCTGTCTTATGACCTTTTCCCTCGTCCTCTTTTCTTCCGACCTATTGTTCGCTCGCGACAAATCAGACGTGATCGTGATGAAGAATGGCGATCGCATCACTTGCGAGGTCAAGACGGTTGACTCTGGCGGAGTGTACGCCAGTGTCGACTATATCGATGGGACGATCAAGATCGAATGGTCGAAAGTTGCTCGCATTGACAGCAAGCAGCCCTTCATCGTACGAACGCAAGACGGATCGGTTTACAACGGGACAATTACAACCGCTGAAAGTCGAGGCGATGCTCCGGCAACCCTTGCAATCGTGGGAGAAAATGGAACTAAGAAGTTAACGCGAGAAGATATAGTCTCCGTGGACGAGACGTCAGAGAAGTTTCTGCAACGCTTCAACGGTTCTGTTGGCCTCGGCATAAGCTATACCAAGGGCAACCAGTCCACTCAGTACAATCTAAATTCTGACATTGAATATCTGCGTGAACGCTGGTCTGCCAGCGCCGCGTATGTTGCGAACTTGTCCGCTAACAGCGGCTCCTCAACATCAACTCGCAACCAGATCAATTTCACCGCCACCCGTCTGCTGCGTTGGAACAACTACTACACGTCCGGCCTCCTCGACCTTCTGCAGAGTTCGACCCAGGATATTAATAACCAGACGACGCTCGGCGCTGGTGTCGGCCGATACTTGACGCGCTCCAATCGCGCGACGTGGACCCTGCTGGGAGGCATGAGTTGGCAAAATACGATATATGGATCCAGCACGACGGTAGTGATTCCAAACCAAAACCTCGCTGCAGCAGTATTCGGCTCAGAACTGAAATTCTTCAAGTTCAAGAAGACAAACCTCGACGCCTCTGCCTACTTATTTCTCGGACTATCGGAACCGGGTCGCGTGCGCTTCAACACCAACGCCACCTATTATTTGAAGCTTTTCAGCGACCTCAACTGGAACGTCTCGTTTTATGGGAACTGGGATAATAATCCGCCGGGAAACTTGTCCGGAAGTGATTACGGTACCACTTCAGGCTTAAGTTGGACATTTGGGTCGCATTGAAAGCGATCTCTGCGATTGGAAACGGCGCAAATTGCCGTTTGCAAGTCTAGCACTTTTTCTAGTTCCGGCAGTCGACCTTCCAAAGTTAGCATCTGCAGCATCTTTCACACTCGACATTCAGGCAGACACGCGATGGTCCGGAGCGGTCACGCCCATGTGCACACCACCAGATGGAACGCGAAGGATCTGAGAATCTTGAGGGTTTCCTACAAACCGATTCTGGCCCTTGTGTTCTGTCTTTGCATATTTTCTCCGCCAGCGGATGCAGCAACACCTATTCAGAAGAATGTCCTGTTCATCAGCGAGGTTAACCTTTCTTCCCGTGGATTCATTTTGTTGGCGCAGCAGGTTATGGAGGGTCTACAGCAGAGGTCGGGGTACCAGATCGAATTCTTCACTGAGACGCTGAGTTCAACCGCTTTTAGCCATGAGGCCAAGCTGGAGGACACAAAGGCCGCGATTGTTCACAAGTTCGAAGGAATGAAGATTGATTTGATCGTGGCGTTTGGGCCAACGCCGATCAGGTTTTTAGCGGATCTTCAAGATACATTCTTGCCGGGTGTCCCAATTCTCATCTGCGGGAGCACTAAAGAACAGGCAGGGAATCCAACTCTCGGCCCAAGGTTCACTGGAGCTTGGTTCGAGTTGGACCCCGTCAAGACGGTCCAACTTGCAGCTCAACTCACTCCTGGACTACGGCATGTTTACGTGGTCGGCGGATCGTCACCGTACGACAGAGCGAAGCTCAAAGTTGTTCGCGACGATCTGCTTACATTGCAGGGCAAGTACGACTTTGTTTACTTGATCGAGCTGACGTTCGCTCAACTCGAAGAGAAGCTTCGTCATTTGCCCGAGCACTCTATCGTGCTTTACACCTCGTTTTTCGAGGATGCCGCAAACCAGCAATTCATCAACGCCACAGTAGCACTTCCGGCGATCGCCGCAGTCTCCAGCGTACCCGTCTTCGGACTGTCGGACACCTATATCGGGCATGGGATAGTGGGCGGATATGTTGTTTCTTTTTCTGAGCAGGGAGACATCGCCACCCGAGAGGCAATCGAAGTCCTGCAAGGGCGCAAACCTCAGGAAACGTCGATTATTGTCTCGCGAAGTTCCTATATGTTTGACGAGCACGAACTGAAGAAATGGAAGATTTCGGATCACACTCTTCCCGGGGGAAGCGTAATTGTCAATCAAGATCAGACGCTATGGGACCGTGACCCCGGAACCCTGATCACAGTCTTTGTCGTGATTGCTGGTCTCGGAGTTGTCACTGTTTATTTGCTGCGAGAGAGAAAGCTACTTCGCCAGGCCACGAACCAGCTCGCAAATCTGAGTGGGCAACTGATCAATGCACAGGAGGACGAAAGACGCAGGCTCGCAAGGGAACTGCACGATGACTTCAGCCAACGCGTGGCATTGTTGTGCATCGGTCTTGAGGTTGCGTCCGATGAGGTCGCCAAATCACCCGAGAACGCCAAGGCCCAGCTTCAACAATTGATGGATTCAGCTGGCGAAATCGGAGCGGATTTGCATGCAATGTCGCACCGATTGCATTCAGCAACCCTCGAACGGCTGGGACTTGTGCCGGGCGTGAGTGCTCTTTGCAAGGAAATTAACAAGAAGCAGGGACTTCAGGTTGAATTCACCCATCATGATGTCCCCCGTTCGATTCCATCGGATGTCGCGCTGTGCATTTTTCGGATAGTTCAAGAGTCTCTTCGGAATGTCAAAAAGCACAGTGCCAGTACGAAGGCCTGGGTTGAGTTGAGTCTTTCACGCAATGAACTCCACCTTTCTATCGTAGACGCGGGACTGGGGTTTGATGAGGCTTCCTTGGATGGCGATCAGGGTATCGGCATCCAGAGTATGAAAGAGCGAGCACGTTTGCTGTCAGGACAGTTCAGAATCATTTCAAAGGTAGGGGAGGGCACTCGGGTAGAGGTGTCTTTGCCCTTGAAAGAAACGCTCCAAATGGAAGCAGTGTCGACCGATCAGGCAGAATCAGTGAACGCGAAACCTGTTGCTCAAAAAGTTCGAGAGGTATCGCATGGCTAATCCACGGAAGAAATTACTGATTGCTGATGATCACTTGCTTTTTGCGCAGGCAATTCGGCACCTGCTGGAGAATTCCTATGACATTGTAGGAATCGTTGGGGACGGCCACGCGTTACTCCGGGAGGCAGAAGAGAAGCTTCCCGACGTGATTGTTCTGGACGTCGGAATGCCCTTGTTAAATGGGTTTGATGCTGCCCAACGAATCCGTCAGAAGTTGCCGAAGGTAAAGTTGGTCTTTCTTACTATGCAAGAAGATCCACTGCTCGCGGCCGCCGTTCACGATTTGGGGCATTCGGCATTCATTCTCAAACAATCGGCTGTAGATGAATTACTCAAAGCCATCGATCAGGTAATGCTTGGAAAATCATTCGTGGCACCCAAGCTGAGAACGGACGATTGGACCCAAGAGAAGGCGCGAGTCCGGCAATTCTCCAAGGACCTCACGTCGCGCCAACGCGAAATCGTGCAGATGTTTGCCGAGGGACGTCAGACAAAGGAGATTGCTGCACACCTGAGTCTTAGTGAAAAAACAATCGAGTTTCACAAGTATCACATCATGGAAACCTATGGCCTTCGTACCACTGCGGATTTGGTTCTATTCGCACTCAAATTGGGCCTTATCTCTTTGAGTCCGGCCCTGCCACGTAGTTGAACATCGAGGCCAAGCACCTAGGTTTTTTCCCAGTTGTTAGGGCCAATCTCCTCAATTTACGGTGATCATGAGGAAAGCGCGCCATGCACCGTGCCCGGATTCTACTCGCGGACGACAACGAACAGATACTTCAGAGAGTGAAGTTCGTTTTGGACGGCGCATTCGAGGTGGTCGGTGTCGCTTGCAATGGAAGCGAGATGGTGGAAAAAGCCACTGTGCTTCAGCCTGATGTTATTGTGGCCGATATCACCATGCCAGAGTTAACCGGCATCGAGGCTGTTCACCAGATTATTGCCGGAGGCTATGCCGGTAAAATCGTCTTCTTAACCGTAAACACCGAAGACGAGTTCATTGAGGAATGCTTTCGGGAGGGAGCTAACGGGTACGTAGTCAAATCACACATGAAAACCGATCTGGTAGCTGCAATCCGGGCAGCATTGTCGGGTGAGCATTTTGTCTCACCGGCTCTTAAACGATAGGTTCTTTTGATCTGCTCCCTGCCTTCTTCCTGCAAATTAATGCTCCGCCGTTTATAGATTTACAAGGCTCTTGCTTGAGCCGCATTGGCCTGTCTGATGGCATGGCTTCGATGGTCAGCCCACGTTAGGGATTTCCCTAGTTGTTATGGGTCCTAAGTCCGCCTACAAATAGCTCGTCTCAGAAAAGCAAGTTTCTAAAAGTGATGTGGTTTCACTGACCACGATAGGAGCGAGTCGGGTATGCCAGCTAACTTCTGGGCCGGAATGCGCACATTTCTTCGCCCTCTGCTGATTCTTGCTTTGGTCACCATTGTTGGGTCGCAATTAAGTGCTGCTCAGACACAGCCGACTTCCCCTGAAGTACAGCAGTTGCGGGACGAGCTACAGCAGATGAAGCAGGAGTTGGATGCGGTCAAGGCGCAACTGAAGGTAGTTACCGAACAGAAGCCGCCGGTTGTCGATCAGGGTACACAGGACGAACCCTCGAAAGAAGTGCCGGCTTCTCCCCCCGCTACACGGCTCGACCTGTACGGGTTTACCCAGCTCGATACGGGCTACGACTTTGCCACGAATAATCCTAACTGGTACGACGTTGTGCGCCCAACCCAGCTCAATGCCTTCCCCGGCGAGTTTGCGCCTGACGGCAAGTTCTACTTCAGTGTTCGGCAAACTCGGTTCGGCGTGAAGACTTCGACGGATACCTCGGTGGGCAAACTTAAGACAATCTTCGAATTTGAGTTGTTTGGCACGGGGGTTGATGCCGGCCAGACGACATTCCGGTTGCGCCATGCCTACGGTGAACTGGGGATCATCGGCGCTGGTCAAACGTGGAGTCCGTTCATGGACATCGACGTTTTCCCCAACACTCTTGAGTATTGGGGGCCGAACGGAATGGTGTTTTTCCGCAATTTGCAACTGAGATTCATGCCCCTTCGGGGAGAACGCAATTCACTCACGTTTGCTATTGAAAAACCTGGGGCTTCGGCGGATGGCGGTGTCTATTCCGATCGTATTGATCTGACGAACATAAAACCGAAGTTCGATATGCCCGATTTTTCCGGTAACTTCCGCACGTCGCAGAAGTGGGGCTATCTCCAACTCGCAGGTATTCTCCGGAAGATGTCCTGGGTGGATACAGGCACTGGCCCCTTCAACCTCGGTGGCGATGCTTGGGGTTGGGGCGTGAATGTCAGTTCAAATGTGAAGTTCTCTCCGAAAGACACGGGCAAGCTTGAATTCACCTACGGCGAGGGCATTGAGAACTACATGAACGATGCTCCGGTGGATGTGGGTGCGCAAAACAATCCAGGAAACCTCGTCACGCCAGTGAAGGGCAAGGCTTTACCAGTTCTGGGTATGGTGTCCTTCCTCGACCATACATGGAACGATCAATTTACGAGCTCAATCGGCTACTCGCTGCTCAACATTAGCAACTCCGACGCCCAGCTACCGAACGCTTTCCACCAAGGCCAGTATGCAATCGGTAACCTGCTGTATCACCCAATCAAGCCAGTGGTCATAGGCGGTGAATTTCAGTTTGGTCGTCGCATCAACTTTGGCGACGGATTTAACACGAATGATTACAGACTCCAGTTCTCGTTCCGTTATGACTGGTCCAAGGTATTTGATTTCTAAATAGTCCATAGTTCAGCCCAAAGGGCAATCGGGTCAAGGAGAGCTTCATGATCAGCAAAACAAAGTCAAGAATCCTAGCAACGGTCTTAGTCGCGGCGACGTTTGTTCCGTCCGTTCTGGTTGCTCAATCGAAGAGTCCCGTTGCACCTTCCCGCGAACAGGTGCAAGCCATCGTGACCGACGCTTACAACAAGTTCCGCAGTGATACGAGCGGCAAGAATGCCGATTACATTCCCTATCTCGCCCAAGTCGACTCCAAGTTGTTCGGTATTGCAGTGGTAACCACCGACAACCAAGTGTTTACGCTCGGGGACGTCGACTATTCCTTCTCGATACAGTCGATTTCGAAGGTCTTCACGCTTGCGCTGTCGATGGAAGAGCTGGGACCCGATAAAGTGTTTGATCGCATCGGCTCCGAGCCGACCGGACGCCCGTTCAATTCCGTGAATGCCGTTGTGGATATGCCGACGCACACGGGCAATCCGCTCGTAAATGCAGGCGCGATCGCTACAACGAGCCTGGTCTCTGCCAAAGACGAGGACGAGAAATGGAACAAGATTCTTGCCTTCTACAGCAAAGTTGCCGGAGAAAAGCTGGTGCTGATCGACGACGTGTACAAGTCAGAAGCAGCGACCAATGCCGGTAACAAAGCGCTCTCCATGCTCTTGGCGAAGTACGAGCGCATTTATGCCGATCCATTTGAATCCGTCGACGTTTACACCAAGCAGTGTTCTGTAGGCGTCAACGCGAAGCAACTCGCGCGCATGGGCGCGACCTTGGCGAACAACGGAAAGAATCCTGCCACCGGCGAACAGGTAATCAAAAGCGATGACGTTCCCTACATTCTCTCGACCATGATGATGGCGGGCTTATACGACGGCTCCGGCGGATGGTCCTGGCATGTAGGGTTGCCTGCGAAGAGTGGTGTGGGCGGCGGCATCGTCGCTATCGTTCCCGGCAAAGGAGCGATTGCGGTATTTTCGCCACGACTCGATGAGGCCGGCAACAGCGTGAAGGCTCAAAAGGTGATTGAGTATGTGGCGAACAAGCTCAATTACAACCTCTACTCCCCGGCCTCGGTAGGACTGAAGTAACCGGTCGAAACTGTGTGGTAATGGGGACGTGCCAGAACACTGGCCCGTCCCCGCCTTTGGCCGTGCATGGTACGCCTGAGTTTCGATAACGGATGCCGATAAGGAGTATTCATGAGGCGGTTCGTCACGAGAGCAAGATGGTCGCTGCTGCCATTCGCGCTGCTGATGTCACTGTCTGTAGCCATAGCCCAAAGCACTTCTGCCCAAGGCGACGGCACTCAAAGCGCAGCACAGAACTTGCAGGTCATCGATGAACTGATCCAGCAAAACAAGAAACTCGAAACTCAAAATCAGAAACTGATCGAACAAATCGAGGAGCTTCGAGGATCTCTCGCGCAACAAGTCTCGCCCGCCGGTTCCGGCAACAAGCAGCAGGCAAATCTTGAACTCACCACTCCACATCCAAACACGACAGATGCCCAGGACCTGGCGCGACCAGAGCCCGTCGTGGAAGAGGAACCGTATAAATGGGGTGCTTACACTCCGAACCAAGGCTACAAGGTGGCAAACACTGAACATGGAGACATGAGTATCAGTATTTATTCCTATGTTCGTTATCTTAACCAGTTAGGTCTTAAGCCTACTTATACGAACTACTTCGGGACGGTCAGTAACATTCAACAGCGTCAAGACCTGCAACTAAACAAGGTCCAGATCAAGTTCCTCGGTTGGGTACTCAACCCAAAGTTCCGCTATTTCCTGTACGCATGGACTTCCAATGCATCACAAGGGCTACCTGCTCAGGTAGTACTTGCCGGTAACCTGAATTACTCATTCAACAGCCATTTCAATCTGGGAGGCGGTATTCGATCGCTTCCTGGCACTCGAAGCGTCGAGGGGAACTTCCCATTCTGGCTAGGCGTGGATACACGCCTGATCGCCGACGAGTTCTTTCGCCCTTCTTATACCTCTGGCGTTTGGGCTTGGGGCGATATAACGAAGAAATTGGATTACATCATCATGGACGGCAACAACCTCAGCACGCTGGGGGTTAGCGCGGCTCAACTCAACAATAAGTTCGATACATTGTCGACCGCGCTTATCTGGATGCCCACCACCGGCGAGTTTGGAAAAGGCTTTGGTGACTTCGAGGATCATCAAAAGCTCGCAACGCGTTTTGCCGGCCACTTTACGCGCAGCTACGAAGATGCCCAGGAGCAGCCGAACAGCAACCAGTTCGAAAACACGCAGATTCGCCTTGAAGATGGAACTGTGGTTTTTACACCCAATATCTTCGGCCAGGGAGTCGCCGTGAATAGTGTGATCTACCGGATGGCGGACTTTGACGGTGGAATCAAGTACCACGGCTTTTCACTGGATGTCGAGTATTTCCTCCGCTGGCTCACGAATTTCCAAGGCACCGGTATCACCGCAGCGGGGCTGCCAACAGTCTTTTCTCACGGATATCAAATGCAAACCTCCATGATGCTTGTGCCGAAAACGTGGCAGGCCTATTTGGGTGGATCGACGCTATCCGGCAAGTACGGCAATCCTTGGGACTTCCGCGCCGGCGTCAACTGGTTCCCGTACAAGAATCGCGTGCTGCGATGGAACAACGAGTTCTTATACCTGCGCAATTCGCCGGTTGGTTATACCGCAGTTCCGTTTGCGCTTGGAGGCAATGGACCCGTTTTCCACTCCAACGTGGAATTGGCCTTCTAGGAAGCAACTATGAGCCTAAAGAAGATTGTGTGGTCGTTGGTTGTCTTTGTCTCCTGTTTGTTTATTTCAGTATTACCGGGAGCGACGCAAATAGACCCTCCCCCGGATTATCTGTTCAACGACTCCCATTTCCATCTGACAAATTACATTCAGGAAGGTACCGACATCCATGATTTCTTGAAGATCATGGGCGATAAAGCGGGCCGAGTCGCATTGTTTGGTATCCCATTGCAGCAGGAATGGTCTTACTCTGTTGATGGCGATCGTGCTCCCACTTACTATCTCAATACTGATGTCCCGCTCTACTACTACTCCTTCACAGATGCGGTAATTGCGACCGCATACAAATCACTGACAAAACAGCAGCAGGCGCGTTTTGATCCTATGATCACGGGTTTTAACCCTACTGATATGTATGCTGCCGATCATATCCGACGAGTGCTGAAGACTTTCCCCGGCGTATTCACGGGCATAGGGGAGTTCACCGTTCACAAGGAATTCGTCTCCGCAAAGATAGCCGGTCCGGTCGCCAGTCTCCAAAATCCAGCGCTCGACCGCATTCTCGACTTTTGTGCGGAGTCTGGCCTTCTCGTCCTGATCCATAACGATATCGATGTTCCGTTTGCCAAACCCGGAGCGCCCCCCGCCTACCTCGATCAGATGAAAGCCCTTTTGAAACGCCATCAGAATACGACAATTATCTGGGCGCATATCGGGGTTGGCCGCATTGTGCGTCCTGTGAAGGAGCAAGGTGCGCTTATCGAGGCGATGCTGCGCGATCCGGACTTTAATCATGTTTACTTCGATATCTCCTGGGATGAAGTTGCGAAGTACGCGACAACGTCGCCGGAAACCACGAAGAACATCGCGGACATTATCAACCGCTATCCGGACCGATTTCTGTTTGGCACAGATGAAGTCGCGCCTTCTGACCAGGAGAAGTATTTGCGCGTCTACAAACAATATGACCCTTTGTGGCAGCTGCTCACCCCCGATGCTAGTGAGAAGGTCCGCAAAGGAAACTACCGGCGGCTTTTCGACCGGGCACGTACAAAGGTCAGAGCTTGGGAAGTGAAGAACGTCTCAGTACCGTCACAGGCAGACTAGCTAGAAGTGAGCTAGATGCGACGGGAGTGGTGTTCAAAAGAGGAGCAGGCCATGAAAGTGCATCGCCAACTTTTGTCTTTGTCCTTATTGTTGTTTGTTCTTGTCATCAACCTTGCTGCAGTAGGTCAATCTGCAAAACCAAACATTGTGATCCTCGCCACAGGCGGTACCATCGCCGGAGCCGCAGCCACGGGCACGCAGTCCGGCTATACCTCCGGAGCCGTCACCATCGATGCCATGATCGCCGCCGTCCCGGGAATCAAAGATCTAGCCAATATAAAAGGTGAGCAAATCTCGAACGTCGGATCGCAAGACATGTCGATCGACATCATGCTCACGCTTGCCAAGCGCATCAACCAGTTGCTCGCAGGTTCGGATGTTGATGGCATCGTGGTGACACACGGCACCGACACCATGGAAGAGACAGCGTACTTCCTGAACCTCGTGGTAAAGAGCGATAAACCCGTAGTTATGGTCGGATCGATGCGTCCTTCAACGGCCGTCAGTGCTGATGGTCCGCTCAACCTATACAACGCTGTCGGAGTCGCTGCTGATCCCAACGCTAAGAACCGTGGCGTTCTCGTCGTAATGAACGATTGGATTCACGGCGCCCACTCGCTCACCAAGACCAGCACAACTGCCGTGCAGACGTTTATGTCGCCGCTACGCGGGTTGGTCGGTACTTGTGCCTATGGCAAGAACGATTTCTACAACTCGCCACAGTGGAAACATACGACCACCAGTGAATTCGACATCACGAACGTCACGAAATTGCCGCGCGTCGACATCCTCTTTGCCTACGCGGATATGCCTCCCGACTTGATCGATGCCTCCGTAGCCAACGGGGCGAAAGGTATCGTGATGGCGGGAGTCGGCAACGGCAATATGAACAAGGCTTCGTTGGACGCAGCAGCGAATGCCGCAAAAAAGGGTGTCGTGTTTGTTCGCAGCAGCCGTGTGGCGACTGGCAGTGTTGGACGCAACGTGGAAGTTGACGATGACAAGCTGAACCTTGTGGCGTCCGACGAGCTGAATCCGCAGAAGTCGCGCATTCTGCTGATGCTGGCGCTCCTGAAGCCGCGCTCCAATGCCGAAATTCAACGGCTATTTCAGACTTACTGACACGAGTAACACCGAGCGCAGGCTTGCAGTGGGCGTTCAAAAAAGGGCAGTTCGGGTGGTTCTATGGAATGGCTGGCGCAAACGTTCGAGAAGTATCCCGAGGCCGGCGTTTATCTTGCAGTCGGCCTCGGTTGTCTTTTCGGTAAGTTGAAGTTCCGCGGATTTTGCCTCGGGCTGATAACTTCATCGTTACTCGCGGGAATCTTTATCGGAACTCTCGTGCACGTTCCCGTCTCCGAACAGGCGAAGTCCATGATGTTCCTGCTCTTCCTCTTCGGCATTGGGTACGCCGTCGGACCTAGCTTCTTTCGCAATTTAAAAGGAGATGGCTGGCGCTGGGCGCTGCTCGCCATCTTCATACCTGTGGTTGGCCTTATTACGGCTTACACCGTCGTCCGAATCTTGAGGTTGGATGTCGGATTCTCAGCGGGCATCCTTTCGGGCGCGCTCAGTGAGTCACCTGCTCTTGGTACTGCCAGTGAAGCTATACGGAGCCTCGCGTTACCCGATGATCAAAAGCAACTCCTGATCAGTCACGTGGCTGTTGCCGATGCCATCTGTTACGTGTTTGGCACGGTGGGAGTCATCTGGTGCTGTACCACTCTAGCTCCCAAGTTCCTCGGGATTAACCTGCGCGAGCAGGCCTTAAAAGAAGAAGCAAAACTCGGAATCAAGCGCAATCGGGCCGGCATAAGTTCAGCGTGGCAGCCCATCGGTTTCCGTGCTTACACCGTTCCCCAGGATGCACCGATCGTGGGCATGACGGTTGCGGCGGCCGAACAGTCCGTTCCCGACGCACGGCTCTTCGTCGAAAGAATCCGGCGCGGCAAAGAAATCTTCTCGCCATCGCGCACGACAGTTTTCGAAGCAGGTGACACTGTAGCCGTTGTCGGTCGCACGGAGATCCTGGTCAGAGTTTTGGGTCCCACAGCTGCCGAAACCACGGACCCCGAGCTCCTCGACATTCCGGTCGCTTCTTATGATCTCTATGTCACTAGCAACCGGATCGCGGGCAAGACTTTGCAGCAGATCGTAGACACCGTGAGCCAGGCTCGCGGAGTCCTCCTGCGCAGACTGATCCGGGAAGAACAGCCACTTCCGCTTGGCGCCAATATAGCTGTGGAACACGGCGACATTCTCGGCGTTACCGGTGCGGAGGATGCGATCGAGAAGTTGGCTCCTATCGTTGGAAGGAAGATTCCCAATCACGAAGACAGCGATCTTGCGGTCTTGAGCCTGGCGATTGTGTTCGGAGTGCTGGTGGGTGCTGCCATCAAGTTCCCTATCGCCGGTATAACTCTGGGTTTAGGGACAAGTGTCGCAACATTGCTAACAGGGCTCATTGTCGGCTGGGCACGTTCTCGGCGACCCTGGTTTGCCCACATTCCGGACTCTGTCATTCTCTTCTTGCGGTCCATGGGACTCGCTGCCTTTGTGGCAATGATAGGCCTCAAAGCAGGCCCTGTTTTCGTAAGCGCACTGAAGGAAGCTGGCTACCTCATCTTTATTGGCGGCGTATTCGTGACGCTCGTTCCCGTTCTTTCAGGTTTGCTGTTCGGACACTACGTCCTGCGGCTCGATCCAGTCCAGTTGCTTGGAGGAGTCGCAGGAGCCCAAACCGTGACCGCCGCGATGGCCGCAGTGCAGGAGGAATCCGGCAGCCCCGTCGCGACTCTCGGATATTCGTATACGGCAGCGATCGGGCACATTTTGTTAACCACGTGGGGCACTGTCATCGTTGCGCTTCTCACTTAGGGATTTCCCTAGTGGTAGCGGCGCTGTCGGATAACTAGCATTAGTCCGAATTCAGCGCAGCAGAGGCTCACCCTCGCGAACTATGCGAAAAGGAGATGTCATGCGCATTGAACACGATCTCTTAGGACAGAAGTCCATTCCCGACAACGCTTATTACGGTGTGCAGACCGCGCGCGCCATGGAAAACTTCCATATCTCCGGAGTCCTTCTCTCGCAATATCCAGAACTCATTGAAGCTTTGGCGATGGTGAAGTTGGCTGCCGCTCGCGCGAACTACGAATGCAAACAGTTCAGTGGGAACATCCTGCACGGTATTGAAGGCGCGTGCCAGGAAATCATGGAGGGCAAGCTTCACGAACAGTTTGCCGTGGATCTCATCCAGGGTGGTGCCGGGACTTCCACCAACATGGCGGCCAATGAAGTGATCGCCAACCGCGCGCTCGAATTGATGGGCCACAAGAAAGGCGAGTACCAGTATTGCGATCCTCACAATCACGTCAATTGCGCCCAGTCGACAAACGACGCCTACCCGACATCGCTACACGTCGCCATGTTCTTATTGAACGTAAAACTGGTCTCGGAACTGCGCAAGTTAGCCGACGCACTTCATAAGAAGGGCAACGACTTCAGCCACGTCATCAAGATGGGCCGCACGCAGTTGCAGGACGCTGTCCCCATGACCCTGGGTCAGGAATTCCATGCTTTCGCCACCAGTCTCGAAGGCGAAATATTCGCTTTAGAGCGCATTGAAACCATCCTGCACGAGATCAACATGGGGGGGACGGCAATCGGCACTGGCCTGAATGCACCCGCTGGGTACGCTCAACGCTGCGCCGATCATTTGGCGAAGGTCACTGGAAAGCCGGTCCGCCTTGCTGCCGATTTAGTCGAAGCCACGCAGGACACACAGCCGTTCGTTCTCTATTCTTCGGCGCTCAAGAGCCTCGCTATCAAGCTGTCGAAGATCTGTAACGACCTGCGGTTGTTGTCATCTGGTCCCCGCGCCGGTCTGCACGAGATCAATTTGCCTGCCATGCAGCCTGGATCCAGCATCATGCCGGGCAAAGTGAACCCGGTCATCCCCGAAGTGGCGAATCAAGTCTGTTTCAAAGCAATCGGCAACGACCTCGCTGTGACCATGGCCGCCGAGGCAGGCCAACTGCAACTCAACGTGATGGAACCCATCATCGCGTTCTGCATTCTCGAATCGCAGACCATGTTCATGAATGCCGCCAGCACTCTGCGTCGCTTCTGCATTGATGGCATCACGGCCAACGTTGATGTTTGCCGCAATTTCGTTGAACACAGCATCGGCGTAGTAACAGCCTTGAACCCGCTGCTGGGGTACGAGACCGCGACCGAGTTGGCTGCTGAAGCGATGAAGACAGGCAAAGGGATCGTGGAGTTGGTGCGTGAGAAGAAGCTGCTGACGGAAGAGCAAATTAGCACTGTGCTCGATCCACGAGCCATGGTGGGCGCTGCCGGCCGATAGAGGCAAGTCATGATCTGGCTGGAACTGACCGTCGTGCTCGCGTGCATTTTCATCGGAGCACGACTCGGCGGTATTGCGCTGGGCACAACGGCTGGAATCGGACTGGTGGTCCTTGTATTCATCATTGGCCTTCCGCCCGGCATGCCTCCTCGCACGGTTCTCGGCATGATTGTCGCGGTCGTCACAGCTGCAGCAACCATGCAGGCCGCAGGTGGGTTGGACTACCTCGTTCTCCTGGCGGACCGAGCGCTTCGTGTCTGGCCCGCCGGTATCACCATTGTTGCGCCGCTTGTTACCTATGTCTTCACCTTTGCCGCGGGCACTGGTCACATCGTGTACGCGCTGCTCCCTGTCATTGCGGAAGTCTCGCGCAAGGCTGGCGTTCGTCCCGAGCGCCCGCTCTCGATTGCAACGATTGCTTCTCAGCAAGCAATCACCGCTTCTCCTATTTCCGCCGCGACAGTTGCTTTGCTCGGACTGCTCACTCCAGCGGGTGTGCACCTGTCGCAGATCTTGATGATAGCGATTCCATCGACGTTACTGGGTAGTTTGATTGGAGCTCTCTCTGTTCTTCGCAAAGGCCCGGAACTGGCAGACGATCCGATCTACAAACACCGTCTGTCGGAGGGACTCATCTCTTCATCGGCGTCCACGATAGAGCTGAAAGGCGCATGTCTGAGACGGGCACGTGGCTCAGTGATCATCTTCCTCCTGGCCGCTGTGCTCGTAGTTGTACTGGGATTGTTCCCCTCGATTCGTCCAGAACACTCGATAACCTCGGGCGGTCAGGAAGCAGTCGAGCAGATAGAGATGGCGCCGGCGATCATGATCCTGATGTTCGCTGCGGGTGGTCTTAACATGCTGTTGTTCAAGGCCTCTCCCGCGGACACATTAAAGAGCAGCATCATGAGCTCAGGCATGGTGGCGCTCATTTCCATTGCCGGGCTCGGGTGGCTGGGATCATCGTTCTTCGAAGGCAACCGTCATCTGATCATTGCAAGCATTTCAGGAGTCGTTCAACAGTATCCTTGGGTATTCGCCTTCGGACTATTCGCGCTTTCCATTCTACTGGCGAGTCAGGCTGCAACCATCGTCACATTCATGCCAGTTGCCGTCGGATTCGGACTGGGGGCTCCGGCCATGATCGCCATGTTCCCCGCCGTGAATGGCTACTTCTTCTTGCCGACCTACGCGACGTTGCTGGCAGCCATCTCCTTCGACCAGACAGGAACAACACGGATCGGCAAGTACGTCCTGAACCATAGCTTTATGCTGCCAGGAATGGTGGCGACCATTTCATCGGTCGCAATCGGATTCCTAATGGCAAAAATTGTATTTTGAGGAGTTGAAACGCCTTGATGATTTCGAACGCGTTCTACAGGAAGTGCTTCTCCCTCTACCTTGTGGTAGTTTTCTTGTCGGCACCGTCGAGTGTCAATGCGCAATCTGTTTATGAGCCGACAGCACAAGCGGCTGAGCTGAACAAACGTGGGGAAGAGTTCCTAAATAACAGAGCGTACGCGGAGGCCGCCAAGCAGTTTCGCAAAGCCTTAGCTATAGATCCAAATTACGAGGTCGCGCTCCGAAACTTAGGTACGGCACAGGAAGCTCTGGGCAAAGACGAGTTAGCAGCCGGAACTCTCCAAAAAGCGATCAAGATCGCGCCGGATGATGCCATTGCCCTTAATGGTCTCGGCCATGCTTACTTCCACCAGAACAAATATCAGGAATCCGCCGACGCTTATAAAAAAGCTATCGCCATTCACGACAGCTACCCCGAACCCTGGAATGGTCTTGGCGCCGCTCTGTTGAAACTCGGCAAGACCTAAGAAGCGATTGCAGCCTTCGAAAAAAAGCTGCCTCGCTCGATCCGAAAAATCTCGACACCTTGCGCTGTATGCAGACGCTTCGCTCGCGCCCCCAGTTTTGCATATGCCAAATCATGAGAATTTAGAGCAGGGAAGTCCTCGGAGATTTCCTAACGCACGCGAAAGAACGCTCTCGCACTCTGCAGGAAGCAAATAGGATCGGGCGCGCAAATAGGGCCAAAGAACAGACAGTTACAACGAAAATCTCATGTAACAGTTTATTTTTTTTGATTTCCCGTAAATTATTGAAAACAAAGGATGTGGAGGCGGCGGGAGTTGAACTATTCAGCCCATTGATTCTACGTAAGTTATTGATTCCACATTAGGCCACAGGTGCCAGAAATGCCACTTTGCCGAATCGGCGGTACAAAAACGGTACAAATTTGTCTTAACGTCTACAACATTCGTCGCGACCCGTGCGTCCAGAGCATAACGCAGATCATCATCGCCGAAGAACAATTTTCGAGCTTTCCCGAGATCCCGACTTCCGAGTCGCCGACCAACAAGACACTCGAAATTACGCACCAATCTTCTGGTCCCGAACTACGTGGTTGAGCCAGATATAGTACTTCTGAATGATCTCTGAGGATCTGACCGTCTACAATTCTATGTACAGTCGATACTATAACGTTAACGTCATACACGTGAACAAGCTTAACTTATTGAAAACGTCGGTCGGGGCGGCCAGATTCGAACTGGCGCCCCCCCGCCCAAGGCGGATTCCCGACCCTGTGAATCCATTGAAAGCTGTAGACTGTAAGTGCTTTTGAAAGAATTAGTTGCAGGCTACTGATTGAAGTGATTGTGCTTGATGGAAATTGGGTGTTTTCGCAGCTACATTTCTATCTACAGCTCATAACGGTATCGTTATCCTCCGGGGGTCTACACCGCGATGGCGATTCCCTCTTATTCTCCTCTGGATGCAACCAGAGTTCCCCTGTCTCCTCCTGCCCGGAGGAAATCAATGCAACACAATCTTCAACACCTGCTGGAGGCATACGGCCATCAACTGACAATTCAACGATTCTCTGAGAACACCATACACACTCGGACAATTCATCTGCGGATGTTCGTCGGCTGGTGTCAATCGCATGGAATAGCTGAGACCGACCATTTGTCACCGACAGCATTGGGCGAATACCAAGCTCATCTGGCCGCAAAGAGAACAAAATGTGGCACGCCCCTTTGCGTCTCGAGCCAACATTCGTATCTCATCTCGCTGCGATCGTGGTTCCGCTGGCTGATGAAAGAGGGACTGGCCTCCGGCGATCTGGAGAATTATTTGACCTTGCCGAAACTTGGGTACCGATTGCCGAGGTTTCTGACGGCAGCGGAGATCGAACGGGTGCTCAGTGGCTGCAGGCTAGGGACCCGAACAGGCATTCGAGACCGTGCCTTGCTGGAGACTCTCTATTCATCCGGAATTCGGAGAACGGAGTTGCTCCGGCTGAAAGTGCACGATATCGACTGGCACAAGGAATTGTTGACGATTCGGATGGGAAAAGGGCGAAAGGATCGCGTGGTCCCAGTCGGAGAACGGGCGTTGGCCTGGATCGATCGCTATTTATGGGAAGTTCGGCCGCGGCTTCTGGCGTCACCGGATTCGGACACCGCGTTTCTCACCCGAACCGGGAGACCCTTCACTCCCAATCACCTGAGCTTGCTGACCAAGCGTTATATTCAACGAGCGGTACCGCACATTGAAGGCGCCTGCCATATATTTCGTCACAGCATGGCGACCCTGATGCTAGAGGGTGGAGCGGATATCCGGTATATCCAGCAGATGTTAGGCCACACGAAGCTTTCCACAACCCAGATTCACACCCACGTTTCGGTTACAGCCTTAAAGGAAGTCCACACGCGGACGCATCCCGCCGCCAGACTGCGTGCGTTCACGAAAGAGGCACTCCAAAGCGGCTCCGCCGCCAAACGTCACAACGCCCCAATGACGATCACTTAAGTCATTTTTTCCGGTCACAACTGAGGGCATAAAATATTCCTGGTCCCGGGAGCAACTGCTCCCGGATCAGGATGGATTTGCCTCCATTTACCCGTACCATCGCACTCAATTACCGCCATTGTTCCGGGATCAGAACCGCGCACTTAAGTCACTTTTCGCTTCCCAAAAGAAGGCATAAATTGGTTCTGGGTCTGAAAGGGCGAAGCTGCTCCCGGATTTAGTCTTCTCGCTTCCATGAGCCCATACTATCGCGCCCGATACTACGATGCGGCCGCGGGGCGTTTCTTGAGCGAAGACCCACTTGGGTTCCTAGGTGGGAACATGGTGTTTTATGGGTACGCCTTGAATGAGCCGACCGATTTCACCGACCCATCCGGACTGAGCGGCCCTGCGACCGCAGCGGCTGTGGTCAGCGCGTCTTCAGCGTCCCGTCCCGCCTTCCAATTAATACAGGGTGGTCTCAGCACCGGTGGTGGAGCAGCGGCAGGTGGGACGGGCGCAGCTTTGTTGACGGGAGGGCTCATTGCCCTAGATGCGGGGTTGCTAGCCTACGACTCGTACCAGTTCTACCATCTGGGCGTCGCGTATGGTTGGTGGAAGCCCTTCCTCGATTCGGGAAACATGCAAAAGGTTAAAGACCCGAGGCGAGCCAAATGTCAAGACGGCTGCCAGCCCTGTACTCCGCCGGTTGGCAGTCTGAGGTACCGCATCGATCAAGTGCCGCCCGGTAATACGCATAAACCTTGGCCAGGAACACATTGGCATATCGAGCAGATGCACCAAGCTCCGGCACCATTATGCAGGTG
>Ga0335069_10004104_pt1 | contig 21759 bp, 20 predicted proteins | sample Lox_Sample_11_FD_206714 | JGI IMG/M metagenome (GOLD analysis project Ga0335069, IMG submission 206714) | Soil microbial communities from Loxahatchee National Wildlife Refuge, Florida, United States - Lox_Sample_1.1 | ecosystem: Environmental > Terrestrial > Soil > Wetlands | place: USA...
CGCGTCGCCGCAGCGACGAGACGTTCGCGAACTCCCTGGGGGGCCCCGTGAGCGCCTATCATCTGGTATGCGGATCCTTACCATATGGTAAGGACGGTGCAAGGGCTCAGCGCTCTTGCTTGACGCGACGTATACAAGATGTATACGTACCCCGAAAGGGGCGGATCATGAACGTCCTGTGTCAGGGCCGGTGTGCGGTGGCCTCGATCGCGTGCCTTCTGGGATGTGCGCGCGGAGTGGACGCGGACGGGGTCGGCTCGATGGCGACGGGAGTCGATGCGAGTGCTGGGGATGGGGACGCAGGCTATCCGGTCAGTGAGTCGGGCACGGGCCTGGGCCCGGGTCTGGGTGATGACGCGACGTTTCCCGAGGAGGCCGGGGAGGCCGCCAGCGTCGACGCCAACGCCGACGCCAGCGCCGACGGAGCTCAGTCCGTCCCGACGCTCCTCTCGCAGCAACAGGTGTGCAAGCTGATCAACGATGCGACCGAGGGCGATCCCACGGCGAACCAGACGCCCACCCTCGCCAACCTCGTCGGAACCGACCTTGGCATCCCACTGGAGGTCGGCAGTTCGCTCTACTTCTTCTTCGGCGACTCGCACGGGTACAAGGGCATCTGGCAGCCCGGCCAGTCCTTCCCCGATGCGGTGGGCTACTCCCTCGACTCGGCGACTGCACTCGCGGCCAAACCCGGCTTGCTGTGCAGCGACCTGAGGTTCCTCACGCTCTCCCCGTCGGCGAGCCTGGGGCCGACGATCGATCCCTCCATCGTGGCGGACTTCGCAGCCGCGGCGATGAGCGCGCCGTCGGGTCAGTCGCTCTCGACGTACATCCACAACCCGTCGGGCGACAGCCAGAACTCGTTTCCCTATCTACCCGGCACCTCCGAGGTCCCGTCGGGTACCTTCGCGTACGGCAGCGACGCGTACGTCTTCTACACGACCGTGGATTCTCCGACCGACCCGACGATGGAGGCCTCGTATCTGGCGCGGTGGTCGTCGCCTTCGACGCAGGGAACGCCCGGGCTGAACGTCCTCTACTCGGTCGACGACCGGCTGGGCACTGGGAGCCCTCTGTTCGGTGACTTCGTGAACGTCGCGGCCGAGACGTCCGGCAGCTACCTCTACCTCTTCGGCACCGGCGACTTCCGGAAGAGTCCCGTGCGTCTCGCGCGAAAGGCGCTGTCCTCACTTGCGTCGGCGGGTGGCTTCGAGCTCTACGATGCGGCGAGTGGAACGTGGGGGACCTCCCGCGGAGCGCCCATCATCGCCACGCCCGGATACGGCGAAACCTCGGTGCACTTCTTCTCGGCGATCAATCGCTGGATGTTCCTCGCCGCGGACTTCGACATGCACTCTCAGGTCGTCGCGCGCTTCGCGGATCAACCAGAAGGACCCTGGAGCGCTCCGATCGTGATCCAGGACATGGCCGATCCCGTGTTCACCTCGCTGTACTGCTGCGGGCAATCGTGCGTGGGAGCGCAGATGCTCCTGTGCAGCGGCGGCAACACCTTCTACGGGGCGTATCTGCTGCCGGAGGTCGCCGTGCAGAGCGACGGGAGCTTCACGGTGGACTACACGCTGTCTACCGGGAACCCGTACGACGTCGTCCTCATGCAGGCGACCTTCTCGGGCCCATGAAGCTGGGGCTCAAGTCCACGCTCCGGCCGGCGGCTGCACATTCGGCGGCTGGCCGCTCGCGGCGGCCGAAAGCCGCTCGACGAACTCCTTGGCGGAAGCGAAGCGCTGCCGCGGATCCTTGGCCATCGCCACCGCCAGGACGTCCTCCACCTCGCGCGACATCCGAGCCAGCGTTCCCGGACGAGCGGGGGCGCCACGCACTACCTGATAGATGAGCGCGGTGAACTCCCGCGCGCCATGGGGCACGCGGCCGGTGAGGCATCGGTACGCGATCGCTCCGAGCGCGTAGATGTCGCTCAGGTGGGTCACGTTCTCGCCGACGGCTTGCTCGGGGGCCATGTACTGAGGAGTCCCGACCATGGCATCCCGGGTGAGGGTGCCTTCGACACCGAAGACCTTGGCCACGCCGAAATCGAGGATCTTCCAGCACGTCGCGTCGTGCAGGAACAGATTCTGCGGCTTGAGGTCGCGATGAACGACTCCGGCTTCGTGCGCCACCTCCAGGCCTCGCGCGACTTGGTCGAGCATGCCGACGACCTCGTTCAAGGGCATGCGGACCTGGGTTCTCAGGCGGGTCGCGAGGTCCACCCCCTGCAACCGCTCCATCGCGAGGAACGGGACCATCGCCGACGTGTTCGCGACGTCGAGGACTCTGACGATGTGCGGGGAATCGAGACGCGCGGCGATCTGGAGCTCGCGGTTGAATCGCGCGACCAGGGACGGCGAGTCTTCTGCGGCGGCGCCGAGCACCTTCACTGCCGCCAGCTGACCTTTCTCGTCGCGTCCGTCGTAGACCTCACCCATCCCGCCGCGACCCAGCACGGGACCGAGCCGCCATCGACCCACGGTCTGGCCGGTCCACCGGCCCGACTTCACACGATTGACCTCGTCGGCCCGATCCTGAGCCTCGCCGATGACCTGCTTCTGATCTCCGATGATCTGCCGGGCGTCTGCAAGCTCCGCCAGTGCCGCAGCGCTCGCGAGGCGCGCCCAGAGCCCGAGCCCGAGGCCAGCGGTGATGAGCGCGAGGATGATCGCCTCGATGACGGCAAGCTGCAGGCTGCCCGACCATGCTGCGGTGGCCAGCCCGACGTCACGAGTCCACCCCAGGATGATTGGCACCGAGACGGTGAGGTGCTCTGCGATCGCGATCCCGAGGACGAGGAACGCTGTCGATCGATCGCGATCCAACCCGACGAACATCAGGGCAAGCGGAAACGCGAGCGTCACCGCCGAGAACGGGCCGAAGTAATAGAGCGCAGGGAGGATCCCCAGGCCGCCGATGACCCAGTGCAGGGTGGCCACGCGCGCGTCCCAGCCGCGATTGGCGCGCCCGAGCCAGACCATCGTCACGTTGGCCAGCGCGAAGAGCGCCATTCCGGCCTGGAACAGGTGCCGCCAGAGGTCGTCTCCCCCGAGCCCGTACGACACGAGAAGGATGACGAGCGCGGATCCGATGCCGAATGCGTGGAAGCCGCGCATTCGCCTTCAGCGTACGCCCGATTGTCGTCCGTTCGCCGCGATCTCGTTCGCCGCGGAGCGCAGCGAATCGACGAGGACGAGAGCGACGCCCGGGAAGATACCGAACTGGATCTCCGGATGGTGACGCAGGAAGTACTTCGCCAGCCAGCCGAGCGAGTTCAGATCGAACTCCCCGTCGCCTTCGACCGAGCACGCCCGTCCGTCGTCCACCGGCGTGAGGGTGAAGCGCAGGCGGATGTCTTTGGGCTCGCCCCCCGTCCACACGAGCTCGAGCGATCGGCCGTCGTCGAACGTGATGTGCGCGTCGAACGCGAAGCCGACCGAGAAGAAGCCCACCTTGAAGCGCAGCTCGAACGTCACGTCGTCGCCCGTCTGCCGCGTGCGATGCACCATGGGCAGGTGCTTTGCGAACTGCTCGACGTTGCGCAGGGCGGACCACACGAGCTCCGGAGGATGCGCGATGACGGCGGCAGCCGCGGCGCCGCGCGGCTTGCCGTCGGAATCGGTTCTCACGCGGACGACCGGCCCGTTCATCATGGGACACCTCTCGAGGAAACGACCCTCAGCACGTCAAGGTACCCTGGAGGCGGCCCGACGACGCCGCGCTCGCGCAGCATGCGATGCATGAGCGGAAGCCGGAAGTAGGGGACACCCGGCAGCACGTGATGCTCGACGTGGTAGTTGACCCGCACCGGGGCGACCGTGGCCCGGGCGAGCAGTCCGGCGCGTGTCGTGCGCGTATTGAGGAACATGTCCGTCGTCATCTCCGTGCACGCATGCTCGGCGAGCGAGCGGATGCGCAGGAACAACGGGAAGGGCGTCACGTAAGACAGCACCCACACGGCGTAGAGCCACGTGTGCCCGCTCGCCCAGCACGCCCCGAGGAGCAGCGCGTTGACGACCAGCGCGCCCGTGGCGTTTCGGAAGAAGGTCACCGGATAGCTCCACCAGCGACGGCCCTCGCGCGGCAGCCAGACCGCGTCGTTGGCGACGGTCCACTTCACCAGCTCGGTGTCCATGAGGATGCGGCCGACGAGGTACTTGAGGCCCGTGAGACCGAACAGGTCCCGCGCGAGCTTGCGTGCGACGGAGGCGCGCGTCGTGGGGAAGGGCTCGATGAGGGACAGGTCCGGATCGTCCGGCTGGTTCGTCCTGCGGTGATGGGCGAAGTGGTGGGCCCGATACTTCTTCAGGTCGTTCCAAATGGGACGGGCGCAGAGCCAGTCGCCCACGAGCTCGTTCAACCACTGCGTCTCGAAGAGCGACCGGTGGGCCGCCTCGTGATGAAGGATGGCGAGCGCCAGGTGCCGACCGCCGAGCACCACCATGCCCAGGGCGAACACCGGCACCGCGACGATCGGTGGCTTGGACGCAGCCCACACGAGCATCGCGGCGGTGGCCACGATGACCGTCCAGGTGAAGCCGACCGCCCCGAAGCCCCTCCAGTTCGATCGCTCGTAGAGCATCCGCAGCTCGTCACGCGAGAAGATGGTGGTGATCTTGCGCATGACGACCTCGCTACCGTCAGTGATGAACGAAGGCGCCTTCGCCCGCCTCCTCGAGGCGCGGCCGGTAGGCGAGCTTTTGCCAGATGGCGTGGCCCGCGCGATCGAACTCGACGAGGGTCGCGACGAAGGCGCGGCGCGCGTCCACATCGGTGAGCGGGTCGGGCAGGAGGGGGTCGAAGACGACGTGGCGGATCGCCTCGTTCCCGAGCAGGAAGGACTCGCGGGCGGCTGATTCGAGATCGAGGTCCTCGGCGGTCGAGAGCCACTTCTGGAGCCGCTGGCGCCACTGCACGTACGACCGGGTGAGCGACTTGCCGTTCCACAGCGCGCGCGCCCGTGCGTCGCGCTCCTCGTCGACACCATCCATCAGGAAGACGGCGGCCTCGCCGTCGAGACCGAGCTTGTAGAGACGGGCGCGCACCTCGGTGACGCCGCCCAGCAGGTTGTCGGGACGGACGAAGAGGTCGCGATCCAGCTCGCGGAAGCCGAGCAGGGCGAGAGCTCTTCCGCGCTGTCGCAAGGCCGTGCGATCGCTCCGCCCGAGCGCGCCCGTGTGGACGCCGATCCACTTGCCGCTCCATCTGCGCACGCGCGATTCGGCCGAGCGCCAGGTCCGCACGTTCTCCGCCAGCTCGACCGCTTTGCGGCCGATGCGGTACGTGCCGCGTGTCTCGGCCTCGATCATGCCGGCCGCCGCGAGGCGTGCGAGCGCGACGCGGACGCTGTTCTCCCGGATGCCGAAGAGGGCACATGCGGCGATGGCGTCGCGCGCCGAGATGGGCTCGCCCTCCGCTCCGAGCAGGAGCTTCTGGATCAGGTGCCGCGGGTTCGGGCTCATTTGCTACACACCCCGACATCTGCCATCATCACGCGTAACATTACGGTGGTTGACCGATTTGTCAATCGTGCGAAATGTCACAGGAGGCACAGCTTGGACACGCTCGAAACGATGACCTACGAGGTGACGGGAAGGATCGCGCGCGTCACGCTGAACCGTCCCGAGCGGGGCAACGGCATCACGATGCGCATGCCGCCCGAGCTCGCGGCGTGCGTCGAACGAGCGAACCTCGACCCTGCGGTGCACGTCATCGCCCTGTCCGGCAACGGGAGCGGCTTCTGCGGCGGGTACGACCTGGTGGAGAGCGCCGAGGGGCTCCTCGCCGAGCGCCACGACCCTTCGAGGCCGAAAGGCTCGCCTCTCGATCCGATGGTGCAGGCGCAGAACCATGTGCCGAACAGCGCCTGGGACCCGATGACCGACTACGCGATGATGAGTCGCAACGTCCGGTGCTTCATGAGCCTCTTCCACGGTGAGAAGCCGGTCGTGTGCAAGGTGCACGGCTTCTGCGTCGCCGGCGGGACCGACATGGCCTTGTGCTCGGACCTGCTGGTCATCGCCGACGACGCCAAGATCGGGTATCCGCCGGCGCGCGTGTGGGGCTCTCCCACGACGTCGCTGTGGTTTCACCGGCTCGGCCTCGAGAAGGCCAAGCGTCTCCTCTTCACGGGCGACTGCCTCTCTGGCAAGGAGGCCCAGGAGTGGGGGCTGGCCATCGAATCGGCCCCCGCGGACAAGCTCGACGAACGGTTCGAGGCCCTGCTCGCGCGCATCGCGAGGATGCCGATCAACCAGCTCATCATGATGAAGCTTCTCCTGAACCAGGCGCTCTTCGCCCAGGGCCTGCACACCACGCAGCTCGTCGGGACGGTGTTCGACGGCATCACGCGACACACAAAGGAGGGCTACGCCTTCCAGCAGCGCGCGATGGAGGCGGGGTTCAAGCAGGCGGTGCGCGAGCGAGACGAGCCGTTCGGCGACTTCGGCAAGTCGACGTTCAAGGGGTGAGCCTGGCTTCGGCTCGCGAATCATCCAGGACCGCCTGCGTCGACCGCAGCAGGGCAGGTGGCGGTCGTCGTCGCGTAGCAGATACCCGAGCCGACGTCGCAGCAGTTGGTGCCGCCGCCCGACACGGCGGGGCACATCGCCTGGCACTGACTGTCGCTCGTGCACGTGCCACAGGCTCCGCTGGCGCCTGAGTCCGAGCCGCCGCCGCTGCCGGAGCTGCTCGAGCCTCCCGAGCTGCTTCCGCTGCCCGAGGAGCTGCCCGAGAACCCGTTGCCGTTGCTCCCCGCCTCGGTTGAAGCGTCTGCCCCGGTGACGGGGACCTCGTTGCTCGAGTCGCCCGAGCCGCACGCGACGAAGAAGGCGCCGACGAGCGTCGCGCCGAGGAGCTTGCGGATCATTCGAACCTCCCCACGCGCTCGGCGGGTGCCACGATCGGGAGGTCCTCGGCGCGCATCATGGGCGGCGGTTCTTCTGCGCTTCCGGCGGGGAGAGTCCGACGCACGTGCATGGCGCGCCGCACGAGCGTCCCGTCGTCAGTGGCCTCGGCCGAACCGAACGGCGTGACCGCGAACCAGAGGAGAGCGCCTGCGAGAACGCCCGCCGACATGCCGTAGAACACGACCGGCCAGCGGGACCAGCGCCGGACTCGCTGCATCTTCGGGATCAAGCGCGAGATCCAGCGCCGGCCGGGCGGCATGGGGCGGGTGATCGCTTCACTGTCGAGGTCCACCGACATCAGGGAGAAGCGGGGGAGAGGCTCGAGGATCGCCTTCCGGTACGGCATCGGACGCGTGATGTCGCTCTCGTCGAAGTGGCGCAGCGACAGCTTCAGATTCGTCATGGCAGTCCACTCAGCAAAGCCGGTGCCGGCCGCGAGACGACGTTTTGCGGGCGGCAAAGCATGCGCAGGATCGAGCCTGGGGTGAAGGATTCGTTCGCCCCACGAAGCACGAGTGCCCATGCACATCGCTCGGCGGCGCGCCTCGATCGCTCCCGGGGATGTGACGGCGTTGGAACGCGGGTTGCTGGCTTCTCGCCAGGTTTCGACCGTGAAGAGCGCCCTGCCTGTCGCCTTGCTGCTCACCGTCGCCGGAGGTTGCAGCTTCCCGGAGCTGCACTACGAGGCTGCGGGCAACGACGCTTCGACGACGTCAGATGCTCCGAGCGGCTCTTCGAGCGGCGTCATCTCGGTGAGCTCCTCCCCCGACGCCGACTTCGAGCAGGACACTGGCTCCGACGTGGCCGCCCAGCGCGAGGCGGGTGCGGCCGGCGAGGGCGGCAATCAATGTGACCAGGACGGCGACGGCTACGCGGACACGAACTGCCTGGGAACCGACTGCTGCGACACGGACCCGAAGGCGCACCCGTTCCAGGCGAATTACTACGCGACGCCCGACGCGTGCGGCAGCTTCGACTACGACTGCAGCGGCGCGAACGAGCCGCAGTACGGCGCGTATCTCAGCTGCACCGGGCCCGCGGCCTCGTGCCACTCCCTCTGCTCGAGCACCCCGTGCTCGTGCGGTGACATCCAGGGGGCGTGCGCCTACGGATTCACCGGCCCTGCTCCCCAGTGCGGACAGACGGGGTCCTGGGGCCTGTGCGTGCCGAACGGCAACGGCTGCACGCCCTCCACGACGATGGAAGCGATGACGCAGCCCTGCCACTGATGCGTCGTCGCGCATGCCGGTGGGTGGTGCGAACGATTCCTTCGTCCCCCGAAGGGATGGAGCCGACTACGCCCTCGCGCGCCCCTTCATTCTTCGGTGCTTCGACGTCGCCGTGGCGAACCAAGCGCGGCACCTGCCTTGCTCTTCTCGTACGCGCCATGTCCCGCCTACCCCACGTCCTCACGTTTCTGGCGACGCTCACCCTCTCCGGAGCCAGCCTCCTGCCCGGCTGCGCGTCCGGGTCCCCCAACCACGAAGGCTTCAGCGGAAGCAGTGGTGGCGGCGGCGGATCGGGCGGATCCGGCGGGGGCAGCAGCAGTAGCAGCGGCTCGAGCGGCTCCGACGGCGGTCACCAGACGCCGACCACGCCTGTGAGCATCGACGACTGCCCCGGTTCGCTCCCGGCGAGCACGGTCAGCGCGCTGCAGGCCGGAGGGGCGGTCGATCCCGCGATGAAGTGGCTCTACCCGTACGACCGCACGGTGTTCCCCGGTGGCCTCATCGCCCCGGTGCTCCAGTGGACGCCGCAGTCGGCGGGGAACGCCGACGGCGTCTACGTGCACATGTCGTCGCAGCTCTTCGACTACAAGGGCTGCTTCGGCGCCACGAACCCGGCGGATCTCCCGATCCCCGACTCCGCGTGGAGCGCGGCGTGGGCGCAGAGCAACGGACCGAACGACCCGCTGAAGGTGGAGCTGACGACCATCTCCGGCAGCACCGTGAGTGGGCCCATCTCGCAGAGCTGGACGTTCGCGCTCGGGAACCTGCGTGGCGTCGTCTACTACAACACGTACACGTCGCCGCAGGTCGGCAACAACGGCGCGGTCATGGCCATCCAGCCGGGGTCGAGCAAGCCGACGCCGTTCCTCGTGATCTCTGGGCAGGCGCCGGACGGCCCCTGCATCTCTTGCCACTCGGTCTCCGCCGACGGCTCGATGATGGTCGCGCAGCACCACTTCTATCCAGGTGGCTTGGTCGACAGTGACTCGTACGACCTGCTCATGAGCTCCTCACCCATGGCGGGATCGCCCATGGCGAAGACCACCATGGACGACTGGGGCTTCTCGGCGGTGTACCCCGACGGCTCGCGCATCCTCACCGACGGCCAGCCGGGAGCGACCGGCAACCTCTTCCCCGCCGGCGCTGGCAACAACCCCGGCATGGAGGGACCGAAGGACACGCAGATGTACGACCCGAAGTCGGGACAGCCCCTCTCGTTCTCCGGGCTGACCGGATCGCATGCCCTGATGCCCTCGTTCTCTCCGGACGGGAAGAAGATTGTCTACAACGACACCGACAATTTCGGGGGGCACAACCTGGTCGTCATGGACTTCGACCCGGGGACGAACACCTTCTCGAACCCGAAGCAGGTCTTCATCGACATGAACAACTACCCGTCGTGGCCGTTCTTCACGCCGGACTCGAAGCAGATCGTCTTCACGCTCGACAGCTCGTCGAACTTCGCGAGCACGACAGACCCGCCCAACAACGACGTGGCGCAGGGCGACCTCTACATCGTCGACATCGCGAGCGGCGTGGCGCACGCGCTCGACGCGGCGAACGGCGAGACCGCCAACGGCGCGGTCTACCTCCCGTATCCGGGGCGCGACGAGCACCTGAACTTCTATCCGACGGTCAGCCCCGTCGCGACCGGGGGTTACTTCTGGGTCTTCTTCACGAGCCGTCGCAACTACGGCAACACGCTGGTGGACCCGAAGGACGGCCCGCCCTCCAAGAAGCTGTGGGTCTCGGCCATCAGCATCGGCGGACCGCCGGGCACCGATGCGAGCCACCCCGCGTTCTATCTGCCGGGGCAGGAGCTCGCGAGCGGCAACATCCGCGCATTCGCGACGCTGGAGCCGTGCAAGCAGAACGGCAACTCGTGCACGAGCGGCATCGACTGCTGCGGAGGCGCTTGCAATAGCGGCAGTTGCGGGACGCCCAACGGCTGCTCGTCGGCAGAGAACAAGTGCAAGACGACGGCGGACTGCTGCGGCGGACAGGGCCTGCAGTGCATCAACGGGTACTGCTCGTCGGTCGCGCAGTGACTACGGACCCCACCAGAAGGACACCTTGACCAGCGCCGCATCCGACGTGGGGGCGCGCCCGACGGCACCGAGGTCGAGGTTGCCGACGGCGGTCGGACCGAGGACCGTCGTCGGCACCTGGGCGCGCGTGTAGACGAGGTAGAGGATCGACCCCAGCATGTACTCCCACCGCAGGACCACGTTGACGTTGAGCACTCCCTGCTCGAAGTCGGGGTTGTACCCGAGCGCGCCTCCGTAGGGCATGAGCGACGTCACGTGCACGAGCGGCCGAGGGCCGGATGGATTCGACTGGAACTGCGAGATGTCCGAGTAGTGCCCCGACGCGAGGAAGAGCTGCGCGTACGCCTGCAGCGTGAGGCGCGGCGTGAACGTGTACGTCGTGCGCACCGTGAGCCCGACCGAGCGTCCGTCGAGCTTGCCGAACAGGTACTGCCCGGGGAGCCGCCCGCTGGTGACGAAGCGCGGCTCACCGTATGACCACTGCCACGTCGGGAGCAGGTCAAGGTCCCACTGCGGCAGCACCTTGAACGACGCGTCCCCGTTGCCGCTCGTGTCGAGCGCATTGCGGAGGACGTCCATGGTCTGGTCCACGCTGCCCACGACGGGCTGCGTGGGGTCGGTCTCGACGTCGAGCTCCCCGCCGATGCGCGCGCGGCGCTCGAGCGCCGTGCCGTCACCGACCTCGCGGTCGTCGAAGCGATCCGCCCGGTAGTGCACGTTCGCGTCGATGACCCAGAGGTTCTTCAGCTTCGCCGAATCGGAGAGCGTGATCGGCTGGCTGATGCGCGTCCCGGCGAAGTCGTACGTCTCGCCGTAACGCACACCGAGGCGGTTCTCGAGAAACGGCCCGAAGGGATCGAGGTCGCGCCGCTGCAGGTCGAACTCCGTCGCGATCTCGTCGGCGCGCGTGTTGTAGCCGAGGTCCTCGATGGCGAGGGTGGGGGCCTCGACGTCGACGGAGGCGCCGCCGACCCAGTGCTTGCCGCCCTGCTTGCGCGCTTCGCCGTAGACGCCCCACCCGACGTCGCCCGGGTGGATGCGCGTGCCGTCGGCGACGGGGCGCACCGGACCATTCTCGAGCACCGTGCTCACGGCTTGACCGATGACGGACCAGTCACCCTCGGGCGAGCGCCACTGCCAGTCCACGGCGCCCACGTACGCGTCGCTGGTGCAGCGTCCATCGGGGGCGACCGTGAGGCGCGTCTGCTGCAACGGCGTGAGCTGCGTCGGGATGGGGCAGAGCGCAGCGCCGGGCTGGAGCAGCGGGTAGCGCTCGGTCTCCTCGGCGTGCGTCACGGCGGTGGCCATGAGGCCGACGTGCGCCTCGTCGCCGAGGTCTCGCTTGAGGCGGACGGCGCCGAACGAGGTGAGCGGATCGAGCCGTCGCGGCACGCGCGAGCCGTCCCCGAGCTGCACCTGCACGTCGCTCGGCGCGGTCACGGCCTGCACCGTCGCGACCGACCAGTTCTCCGAGATTCGCCCGGTGAGCTTCGCCGCGCCGTAGATGGTGGCCGGCTCCGGCACGTCGACGAGCTGCTCCCCGGACCGCAGCAGCGGTATCGGCGCCACGCGTCCGATTCGCCGCGTGTACAGGAGCTCGAAGGGGGTCGACAGCGCGTCGATGCCTTCGAGGAAAAAGGGACGCTTCTCCGGGTAGTACGTCGGCGCGGTCGAGAGGTTCAGCACGACCTGGTCCGCCTCGACCTGCGCGAAGTCCGGGTTGATGGTCCCGTCGAGCGTCAGGTCCGCGGTCGGGTGCCACCGGAAGTCGACGCCGGCCGAACCCCGCACGTCGGTTCCGCTCGCGAGCTGCAGCACGGTGGGATCCCGCCGGCGCAGGCGGCCGACGACGAAGGGAAGCAGCTCGATGGGCGTGTGCTCCTCGAGCCCCTCGAGACCGTCGAGGCGACCGTAGTGCGACACCGCGCCGCCCATGGTGCGCGGGTAATACGCCCAGTCGTCCTGCTCCTGGGTGGCCGAGACGTAGCGGCTCGCCTGGAAGTCCCACGACTGCTCCGGGCGAGTGGGGAACCGCAGGATGCGGAGCGGGATGCGAAGCTCGGCGGTCCAGCCGTGATCGGTCACGTGGGTGGCGGCGTCCCAGTTGCCGTCCCAGTCCTGCGACGAGTCGGTGTCGTTGAAGCGGATCCCGTCGTAGAGCACGCCGGCCGCGTTGACGCTGAACTGGAAGGCGCTCTTGTGGTCCCCGAGCGTCCCCAGGCTGACGCTGACGCTGTCGGCCTCGGCGTATCGGTCGCGCCGGGTGAGGCGCTGCGTGATGGGGGCGTGTGTCTGCGGGCAGTCGAAGGCGACGTAGACGGCCACGTCGTCGTAGAGGACGCGTACGGTGGTCGTCTCGCTCGGCGACGCGCCGTCGTGCGGGATCTTCTGGCGGAAGGCGCTGCTCTCAGGCGCGAGGTTCCACACCTGGTCGTCGAGCTTGCCGTCGATCACCGGAGGCCGCGGCGTCCGCGCCGCGCGCAGGTGCGGCGCGGGCGGAAGCGGCGCGGCGAGCAGGACCGCGCCGATCGCCGCAGCGATCGGTGGCATCGCACCGGCTGGGGTGCATCCGCGGGGCCGGCCGAACGAACCCAGCGGAGCCGCCGACGATCAGCGGCTCCGCGGGTCCATCTCTCTTGCGAGCGCCTGCGATCTCAGAATCCCCAGCCGCCGGGCACTCCGACTCCGAGGCCCAAGCCGGCGCCGCCCCAGCCCAAGCCCGCACCGCCCCAGCCCAGGCCGGCAGCGCCGAAGCCCAAACCGGCACCGCCGAAGCCCAAGCCGAGACCGCCCCAGCCCAAGCCGGCGCCCCAACCCAAGCCGCAGGCCGGGAAGCCGAACGCGCCCAGACCGCCGAAGCCGAGGCCCCAACCGAGGCCCAACCCGGGGCCCCAACCGGCGGCGCCCCAACCCGGAGCCCAACCAGCGCCCCACCCGACGGCGCCGAACGGGACTCCGAACCCGACCGCGGTGGTCGTGGTGGAGACCGCGGTTCCAAAACCACCGCCCCAACCACCGCCCCAACCGAGGCCGCCGAGACCGAGGCCGCCCCAACCGAGGCCACCGAGGCCCACGCCGCCGAACGCCGGCCAACCCCAACCAAAGGAGCCGATGATGTCGACCTGCTGCGGGTCTAGCTTGTCCGCGGCCACCGGGGCCGCGAGCTGTGCGCGCTGCTCGGGCGTCATCTCGCTCGCAGCCTTCTGGCCTCTAGCGATGACGTCATAGATGTGCGCGCGCGTGTCGTCGCGCTTGTCGTCCGGCATCGACTGAAGAACGTCGTCGATCATCGGCTGGAGCGCGTCGGGATCGATGTGTCCCTTCACGAACTGGACGTCGAACGCCTTCTCGAGCGTGAGGCTCGTGCTCGCGATCCGCTGCTGATCCGGACTGACGCTCGGCTTTGCGGTCTCGGACTGCTCCACGGAAGGGTCGGCCGCGCATCCGGCAGCTGTCAGTGCGAGCCCTGCAGACAATACGACTGATGTGAGTGTCGACTTCATCGGAACCATTCCTCCACTCCCCCTAGACGGTCGGGTGAGCGCTGGCCCTGGTGCAGTCAGCGGGCCGAGCAGGCCCATGGACGCATCGCGCCAGTACCTCGCGCGTGGAGAGACCCTGATTCACCGTGCAGGGCGCTCGTCAGTGGCGACTGGTGAGCCGCGGGGCGCAAACGCAGCCGGGCTCGCGCGGACGCGGCGTGGGCCGCTCCGCCACGAGAGGGAGCCCGACCGGGCGCTGTCCCTTCAGGGCGCGACTCGGACGACCTGTGTGTCGGTATCGAAGACGATCCCACGAGCGAACGACGACAGGCCGAACAGGCCGTTCAGCTGCCCGTGGAGCGCATCCACCGCCTGCTGCAGATACGGAAAGGATGGGACGCGGAAGACGGGCACCTTCTCCTGGTAGGAGCCGATCGTGACCGTCGTGGTGCCGAGGTACATCTTGAACGTGTTGCCTTGGGAGTCCTCCCCATCGACTTCCGTGTCGCCGGGCTGGCCTTGCTGCCCGAGCCACACGGAGTCGGCTGACCCCGTGTCGACGAACATCTGAACCGGAGTGCCGTCGAAGGCGACGTTGCGGACGCGCACGAAGCCGCCCGGGCGGTCGTACGGCATGTTCGGCCATGCGGCTGCGCTGGCGAAGGGGGAGCCTTGGTCGTGCCAGATGACCTGGCGCGCGACGAAGTCGAGCTGGAGCGGGCGGGAGAGGAGGTGCTCGTCGCCCAGGGTGCCGCCGACGCTGAGCCCTTCATAAGGAGGGTCCTGGGCGACGGCCGCGCCCTGGAGGGTGAGCAGATCGCAGCCGACGACGGCGGTCCCGGCATCGGGCACGACCTCGGTCTCGGTGGTCGTGCTGCTTCCGCCGTCCCGAAGGGGTTCGTGCAGGAACGAGAACGGGCTCCCGGTGTCGATCAGGAACACATCCGATTGGCCATTGGTCTTGGCAGGGACGTAGAGCTTGTACGCCGGCGCGCCTGGCGCGTCGGACAGGGGCTGCACGAGGAGCGGCAGCGTGTCTCGCGCACACGCCGCCTCCGTGCCAGCATCGACGGCGCTCGACGCCGGGGGGTCCCCCGCGTCGAGCTCACCCGCATCGACCGGTGCCCCGGTGACACGTCCGCTCGGAGCTCGACCGATGGTCGAGTCGTCGGGGGCTGTTTCGCATGCGCCACTCGCCACGGCGACGGACACGAACGGGAGCATGGAAAATAGGGCGAGAGGACGAGACGGCCGCGGCATGCTCGGGTCGGCACGCAACGCATGTGCCCCCCTAGCCCTGCCGTGCGTTGCCCGGCGGGGGTTCCAGGCGTAATTCCGGAGTATGGCGAAGGGCACCAAGGACGAGCCGATTCCCATCCAGTGCAGCGAGGTGTCCGGGCATCCGCCCAAGTACTTCGCGACTCACTGCGGGGCGACGATCACGACCGAGCAGATCGGAGCCGAGACGACCTGCCCGGCGTGCGGGCAGTGGGTGAAAGTCGTGAACCCGCCGCGCACACTGCCGCCGCCGAGTCGCGGCTGAGGGGACTCAGGCGTTCATCGTGGGCCGCGTGAAGCGAGCTTGGCGATCTCCCGATGTCGAAAGCAGTCCACCACGTGGTCGTTGACCATCCCGACGGCCTGCATGTGCGCGTAGATGATCGTCGACCCCACGAACGTGAAGCCGCGGCTCTTCAGATCCTTGCTCAGGGCGTCTGATTCGGGGCTGCGTGCGGGGATGTCCCCCATGGCCCGCCGCCGATTCTGGAGCGGGCGACCGCCGACGAAGCGCCACTGGTACGCGTCGAAGCTGCCGAACTCCGCTTGCACTTCGAGGAACGCATTGGCGTTCTTGATCGCCGATTCGATCTTCGCTCGGTTGCGCACGATCCCCGCGTCTGCCAGCAGCGCCGCGACCCTGCGCTTGTCGTAGCGGGCGACCTTCCGCGGGTCGAAACGGTCGAACGCGCGCCGGTAGGCGTCCCTCTTTCGCAGGATGGTGATCCAGCTCAGTCCCGCCTGGGCACCTTCGAGGATGAGAAATTCGAAGAGGACGCGGTCGTCGTGTACGGGAACGCCCCATTCTTCGTCGTGGTAGGCGATGTACAGCGGGTCGGCACCGGACCAGGTGCAGCGCTTCTTGCGGTCGACAGGCATATCGAAGCCTAACGCGCTGGAGTCGAAGCAGGGGCGCGTCGATACAATACAGCGAGCCCGACGATCGCTGCGAGGATGGAGCCCACGAGGACGCCAAGCTTGGCGACCGAAGCTTGGTCGGGAGAGAAGGCGCGGTCCGCCATGAGGAGCGCGAGCGTGTCGCCCACACCGCAGAGGCACGCCGCGCCCACGAATTGACGCACGGTCACGGCCTCGGGTGCGAGCGCGAGTCGCGCGGCGATCGCGAGGCCCGAAGCGGCCAGGATCCCGAGGGGCTTGCCGACCACGAGGCCCACGACGGCGCCTTCGACGATGCGAAGCGCATCTGGCGACGAGAAGTGAACCGCGAGGCTGATGCCCGTCGCCGAGAACGCGAAGAGCGGCAGGACGACGTACGTGCTCCAGGGCGCGACGGCTCGCTCCATGCGCTCGGCCGGTGACAGCAGTCGCTCGGACGCTGCCGACAGGTTGCGGGCGGCCCATTCCCACACCGGCTCACTCTCCAGCTTCGCCTCGTCGCGGCGCTCGCGACGCGCTTCCTTGTCGGCGTGATCCAGCGCCGCCAGCGCGGTCGCCGCTTGCGCCAGGAGAGGCGCCGGCGAGGGCGCCGGACGCGTCGGCACGAACATGGCGAGGAGCACGCCCGTGAGCGCAGCGTCCACACCCAGCGCATTGAGGGACAGCCACAGCGCTAGACTCGTGAACACGTAGGGCCACCTCGCGTAGACGCGCGATCGGTTGAGCGCCACGAGCACGCCCAGGCACCCGAGGACGGGGATGGCGTAGATCGGCATGAACGACGCGGGGAAGAAGATCGCCAGCGTCAGCACCGAAAGCACGTCGTCGACCACGGCGAGCGCCGCGACGAACACGCGCAGCGCCACCGGGACCCGGTTGCCCAGCACCGCGAGCAGCGCCAGGGAGAACGCCACGTCGGTGGCCGTCGGGATGGCCCAGCCCTGCGCAGTCGGCCGACCCCGATTGAACGCGAGATAGATCAGCGCCGGCGTCACCACGCCTCCCACCGCAGCCACGATGGGCAGGAGCGCTGCACGCCAGCTCGCGAGCGCGCCGGTCGTCATCTCGCGGCGTATCTCGAGGCCCACGATGAGGAAGAACAGGGCGAGCAGCCCGTCCGCGAGCCACTCGCGCGTCGTGAGCGACAGGAGGCTGCCCACCGGGCCGACGCCGAGGTGAGCGCCCATGATGCGCTCGTAGAGTGGAGCGAGCGGCGTGTTGGCACACACGATCGCGAGCACGGCCGTCAGCAGCAGCACGAGCCCGGCCGACGTCGGGAGACTCGCGAAGACGCGCGCCGTGCGATGGACACGGGCGGCGACCGGGCGCTCGAGCCCCTCGAGCATCGAGTGGTAGTCCCAGGCCCCGTCGTAGCGGAGGCCGTCGACGAAGAGCGTCGGCGTTCCGGTCACGCCGTTCTGGCGACCCTCGACCACGTCCCGCTCGACGCGCGCGCGAACCGGCTCGCTCTCGAGGTCGCGCGCGAACCGTTCCACGTCCAGCCCGATGCGCCCGGCGATCTCGAGCAGCTCGGGCCTTCGGATGGGAAGCTCGTGGTCGAAGATGCCGTCGTGCATCTCGAAGAAGCGGCCTTGCGCCGCGGCGGCCTCGGCGGCGCGAGCGGCGAGCTCCGCGCCGGGATTCGCGCGTTCGTTGGGGAAGTACCGATAGACGTAGACCAGGCGATCGCCGAGGCTCTCCTGCAGTCGACGGAACACGGGGCGGAGGCGCCGGCAGTAAGGGCAGAGGAAGTCCTGGTAGCCGACGACGACCTCGGACTCGCCGGTCCACGTGCCCCGGATGTGGTCGCCCTCGGGGTCGACCTCGTGCAGCAGCTGCAACCTCGCAGCCGAGGATGACTCGTCAGCCACCGTGCGGGTCTTACCACAGGGTGCATCACGTCGCGTTCTGCCAGCCGTCGTCGCCGGCGACGAGTCGGTCGGCCTCGGGCGGTCCCCACGTTCGCGGCTCGTACGAGTGGACGGGCGGCGGCGCCGCGAGCACGGGGTCGACCACGCGCCACTCTGCCTCGACCTCGTCCTCGCGCGTGAAGAGCGTGGCGTCGCCATGCATCGCGTCGCCGAGGAGCCGCTCGTAGGGCGCCATCTCGTCGCATGGCGTCCGGCAGAACTCGAGCTCGACGTCACGCCCCACCATGGCCTCCCCGGGGATCTTCACGCGCGCGCCGAGAGCAGCCTCCACCCTCGGAGCGAGTCGGTAGCGGAAGACGTTCGGCTTCCCGCTGCCGTCGCTCCCGAACACGTCCTCCGGCGGCCGCTTGAACCGCGCGACGACCTCGGTGAGCCGTGCCGGCAGGTACTTGCCGGCCCGGATGTAGAACGGCACGCCTGCCCATCGCCACGTCTCGAGCTCCAGCCGTACGGCGGCGAACGTCTCCACTTGCGAGTCGCGCGCTACCCCCGCCGTGTCTCGGTAGCCCCTGTACTGCCCGCGCACCGCGGCAGCGGGGTCGATGGGCTTCATCGCCTTGAGCGCCTGCGCCTTCGCATCGCGGATCGACTCCGGACCTCGCTCTCCCGCCGGCGGCTCCATGGCGAGCATCGCGGCGATCTGGAGCAGGTGGCTCTGCACCACGTCGCGGATCGCACCCGCCTCCTCGTAGAACTTGCCTCGGTCCTCCACACCGAAGTCCTCGGCCATCGTGATCTCTACGCTCTCGACGTAGTTGCGGTTCCACACCGGCTCGAGGAAGGCGTTCGCGAACCGGAAGAAGAGGAGGTTCTGCACCGGCTCCTTGCCCAGGTAGTGGTCGATGCGGAAGATGGCGCTCTCGGGGAAGGTGCTCGTCACGACGGCGTTCAGCTCGCGCGCGGAGGGCAGGTCGCGCCCGAAGGGTTTCTCGATGACGACGCGGGCGTCGCGCGCGAGCCCGGCCTTCGCCAGTCCCTCCACCGCCACGGCGAAGAGGCTCGGAGGGATCGCCAGATAGTGCAGCGGGCGCGCCGCCGTCCCGAGCGCCTGGCGGACGCGCTCGTACGTCTCGGGCTTGTGGTAGTCGCCGCCGACGTAGGTGAGCTTGGCCGCCAGGCGCGCGAACGTTTCCTGGTCCACGCCGCCGTGCTCCTGGATCGACTGGCGCGCGCGCTCGCGCAGCTGGTCGGAGGTCCACGGTCGCCCCGCTACCCCGATGACCGGGACATCCAGGTGGCCGCGGCGCACCATCGCGTAGAGCGCCGGGAAGATCTGGCGGTACGCCAGATCGCCGGTCGCGCCGAAGAAGACCAGAGCGTCCGAATCGCGGGATGGCATGGCCAGCGCCTTTCACTTGAGCAGGTACCTGACGAGCTCGCCCCACATCAGGTCGTCGGCGGTCTGGGAGCCCTCTCTTGTCTTGCAGGATCGGAACCTGACGATCACCGCGAAGCCGGGCACCGCGGTTGCAGCGCCACCGCGTGCGGGATGAAGGTCGAAGTCGCAAAGGACGTCGCCTCGGCGGCGCAACGAGCGGCCGTGCTCATTGCCGACGAGGCGCGAGCGGCGAGCCGCGAACGCGGCCGGTTCGTTCTCGCCGTGAGCGGTGCTCGATCTCTGCCACCTCGGCCTCGGGCCGGACGGCGCGTGTCCCAGGAGCGAGCGCTCGTCCTGGCCGACCGAGCCGCCGCAGGAACCTGATACCTCAGCAGCACCTCTGTGTTCCACGGGTGGAACGGACGAAACGGTCACCGAGGCGCACGCATCGGATGGGCCATGACGAAGCTCTACTTCTCGCCGGGCGCGTGCTCCCTGCATCCCCAGATCGCCCTGCGCGAAGCGGGGCTGCCGTTCGACCTCGTTCGCGTGGACCTGCGGGCGCACAAGCTCCACGACGGAAGCGACTACGACGCGATCAACCCGAAGGGGTACGTCCCGCTCCTTGAGCTCGACGACGGGACGCGCATCACGGAGGGCGCCGTCATCGTGCAGTACGTGGCCGATCGCAACCCGTCGGCGAAGCTTCTCCCTCCGCCGGGCACCATCGAACGCATCCGTGTGCAGGAGTGGCTGAACTTCATCGCCACCGAGATCCACAAGCAACTCTCGCCGCTCTTCAACAAGCAGCTTCCGGACGCGCAGCGCGAAGCGCAGCAGACCAAGGTCGCGGGCCGATTCGACTTCGTGGTCAAGGAGCTGGGAAGCAAGCCGTACCTGACCGGCGAGACGTTCACGGTGGCCGACGGCTACCTCTTCAACATGCTCAGGTGGACGTCGCACCTCGGCATCGACCTCGCGCGCTGGCCGACGCTGAAGGCGTACTCCGAGCGCATCGAGGCGCGGCCGACGGTGAAGGCCGCAATCGAGGCCGAACGCGCCAGGTCGTAGGCGTGTCCTAGCGGGCTGCGGCGGCGAGCGGGTTCGGAGTGGGCTCGCCGATCTTCGTCAGCGTGTTGCGGTCGGTGTGATGGAACGGGTCGGCGACCCCGGGGATGAGCATCACCGTGTCCTGCTCGTAGGACCACGTGCCGTCGGGATGGATGGTCACCTCGATGGTCACGCGCATGGTCTTGAACGCATGCTCGAGGAAGGGATTGGAGACGATTCCGTTGGTCTCCGAGCCGCGAATGGCTTCGAGGCGAAACCTCTTCGCGTCGACCGTGGCATGCCCGACCGCCATCGCGACCTGCGCTCGCGGAATGGACAGCGTGTGGAAGATGGTGCCGGTGGCTGGCTCCCAGAGCCAGTAGCCCACCTGATCGTGGAACGTCTCCACCGAGTCGGGCTTGACGATGTGCGTGTGGTAGCGGAGTCCGTAGAGGAGCTGCGGACCGTTCGTCTGCGGATCGATCGGCTGGAGCTCGTAGCGCTCGATGAAGGTCTGCTGCTCGGGACCCTCCGCGGCGGGATGGACGTCGACGCCGGCGGTGCTCTTCCAGATGCCCGCCATTCTGGCGAGCGGCCCTAGGTTCTTCAGCGTGTCTACGTCGGCGTCGGGCTCTGTGTAGATGTCGGCGGGAAAATCGGTCATCGGCGGCCCCTCATCGCTCTACCACACGGCGTTCTGGGAAGGCGGCGTGGGTTTCAGAGAGAGCCGCGGCTTCGAAGAGAAGCGAAGACTTCGAAAGTCGAGAAAGAGAAGCGCTCGACTGGAATCTTGCGGCGGCCGACTGGAATCCTGCGCCGGTCGTCTCGACGCCGATGTTTTTCAGTCCGCCGCCTATCGCTTCGAGTCCGACGCCGATGTCGTCGTGTCGGCCGCCGATGTTTTTCAGTCGGATGCCGACGTGTTTCAGTCCGACGCCGACGTCGGCCGACTGGAATCGAAACGTGTCGAACTCGGCGCCGATGGTTTTCAGTCCGCTGCCGATGTCTTCGAGTCCGCCGCCGATGTTTTTCAGTCGGAAGACGACGTCGACCGATTGAAAACTTGCGTCGGCCGTCTGGACGCCGATGTTTTTCAGTCCGACGCTGATGTCATCCATTCGGCCGCCGTTCTCGACGGATTGAAACCGTGCGGCTTCGGACTCGACGCTTCTCTTTTTCAGTCCGCCGCCTGCATTCTTCTGTCCGCCGCGAATCATTTCCAGTCGGATACCATCGTCGGCGGACTGAAAACTTGCATCGGCGGACAGACCGACGTTGGCGGCGGGACCGACGACATCGGATTCCAGTCGGCCGATGCTCTTTTTCGTTCCGCTGCGATCGGGCACCTCACACGGACTTGTGCCCGCCGGCTTCTCCGCCCTTCCTACCCACGCAGCCCGGCTCGTCGTTCTGACTCAGGCCGCGCCGACGGGCGGAGCGGCTTGGGGTGCCTGGCGGCGCGGGACCGGCTTCTCCTCGAGCGCAGCCTCGATGACTTCGTCCATGCGGCGGGGGAAGACGAACTCGAGGTCGCGCTTCACTTCCCCCGGCACCTCGTCGAGATCGGCGCGGTTGCGTTCGGGCACGATGACGCGCTTGATGCCCGCGCGGT
>Ga0335069_10004105_pt1 | contig 21756 bp, 21 predicted proteins | sample Lox_Sample_11_FD_206714 | JGI IMG/M metagenome (GOLD analysis project Ga0335069, IMG submission 206714) | Soil microbial communities from Loxahatchee National Wildlife Refuge, Florida, United States - Lox_Sample_1.1 | ecosystem: Environmental > Terrestrial > Soil > Wetlands | place: USA...
TTTCTTCCCGTCTTTTCCAATGACCTCAATCTGCCTTCCCTCGTTCTTAATGTACTGATCAATAACAAGAAAAGGCATATCCAGACCTGGTGACGAAACCTGCAGTTCAAAATCCTCGACATCGCGGTCGAAGCTCTTTTCAATATACCTGCTCAGCTCCGCGCATTGCTCGATCGTTACCCCGGCAGTACTGTCGACAAGAACCGTTATTTTCCCCGTGGCGCTGATCCTTACAGCCACAAGGAAAAGCCCCTGGCCCGGCAGGTACCCCGATACGAGTTTTTCTATTTTGTCTTTTTCAATCATTCTTCCGAAACTGATAATAAAATAGGGGACTTTTGTGTCCCCCAGGCTCAATTCACCCCGAATCGGGTACAAAGGTAGATAATATTTTGAATATTACAAACATTTATGCCGGAAGTATAATGCCTGAAGGTGTGGCAGGAGGACCCGGAACCTGACCATGACAATGGAAAAACGAGCACCGGCTTCTGAATTTTCCTTATTTTTGGGCCGTGAAAACAGAAAATTATCCTTCATCAGACATTAACCTGCTGTCAAACTGCACCTTGTGCCCGAGAGAATGTGCGGTGAACAGGTTCAGGGGCATGGATGGTTACTGTGGCACTGATGCAGGTCTGAATATAGCATCTGTCTGCATTCACAGGGGGGAGGAACCCCCGGTAAGCGGACCTCGTGGAATCTGTAATATCTTCTTCTCGGGCTGTAATCTAAGATGCATTTACTGCCAGAATCATGATATCAGCGGGCCTTGCAGCCATCAGCCGGGCAGGTACGATGAACCGGGGATATTGCTCGACAGGATTGAGGAGATACTGGCAACAGGCATAAAGGCTGTGGGTTTTGTTTCACCTTCACATGTCGTTCCACAGGTGAGGCTGATTATCAGCGGTCTTCATGAGCGAGGATTAAGGCCTGTTACAGTATATAATACGAACAGCTATGACAAGCCCGAAACCCTGAAATGGCTTTCCGGACTGGTGGATATTTACCTGCCTGATATAAAATATTTTACCCCGGGCATTTCAAAGGAATTGTCCGATTCTGAAGACTACCCGTCAGTAGCACTGGCAGCACTTAAGGAGATGTATTACCAGAAGGGATCAACTCTGAGGCTGGATAAGGATGGTGTTGCTGAAAGCGGCATTCTGCTGAGGCACCTGGTTTTGCCGGGACTTGCCGGAGAAAGCAAAGCGGTCCTGCGGATGATAGCTTCAGAAATTTCTACCGGGTTAAACATTTCTCTTATGTCCCAGTATCATCCTGTCAGGGGGACGGAAGGACATCCTTTCCTGAACAGGCCTCTTTACGACGCAGAATATAACTCTGTTGTTGAGGAAATGGAAAGGCTTGGTTTCAGGAACGGGTGGCTGCAGGATCGTGAAAGCAATGAGAATTATCTTCCGGATTTCAGCAGGGACCATCCATTTGAATGAATACGGAATTTATATTAAAGACGTTTGAGTACTACTGTGATACTTAATTTCTAATTTTGTGAGATTAATTTTCCGGCGTGGTTCATAAGACAAATAAGCGCAAGATTATCAACGACCCTGTTTACGGGTTCATCAATATCCCCGGTGATTTTATTTATGATATCATTGAGCATCCCTGGTTCCAGCGTCTAAGGAACATCAGGCAGCTTGGTCTTACAAGCTTCGTCTACCCCGGGGCGACACATACCAGGTTTCAGCATGCAATCGGGGCCCTTCATCTTATGACAATGGCAATCAGGACCCTTCGTGACAAGGGAGTGAATATATCAAGTGAGGAAGAGGAGGCAACCCTGGTGGCAATACTGCTTCACGATGCGGGCCACGGTCCTTTCTCGCATGCCCTTGAAAACTCCATTATTTCGGGCATCTCCCACGAGGAAATCTCGCTTCTGCTTATGAAGAAGCTCAATGAGGATTATAAAGGCAGGCTGTCACTTGCAATCGAAATTTTCACCGGGAAGTACAAGCGGAAGTTTCTTCATGAGCTCATCGCGGGCCAGGCAGATATGGACAGGCTCGATTACCTTAACCGCGACAGTTTTTTTACCGGTGTCATTGAAGGATCTGTAGGATCGGACAGGATCATCAGGATGCTTAATGTGGTAAACAACAGGCTGGTGATCGACGAAAAGGGGATCTATTCGCTTGAAAAGTTCATCATAGCACGGCGTCTTATGTACTGGCAGGTTTATATGCATAAGACAGTTCTTTCATCGGAAAGCATGCTTGTGAATATTCTCAAGAGAGCAAAGGAGCTTGCTGTTTCGGGGAATGATATTTATGCCACCCCGGCCCTCCGCTTTTTCCTTTACAACGAGATTGGTCCTGCCGATCTTGCCGGCAAGGGCCAGTTTACTTCCGGCCATATCGCTACCAACTTTACAAGGCTTGACGACAGCGACATCCTTGTATCTGCAAAATACTGGGCCGATGATAACGACCGGGTCCTCGCTGATCTTTCAAGGCGACTGATGCAGCGTGATCTTCTCGCAATAGAATTGCAGAATGAACCGTTTGATGTGAAAAGGGTTACCGAATTGAAAAGATCTGTTACCGAAAAGTTCTCGATAAGCCAGTCGCTGGCAAAGTACTATGTGTTTTCCGGGAACGTGTCCAACCTGGCCTATGCACCAGATGCCCCTGAGATAAAGATACTTCTGAGATCAGGCAAAACAGCTGAATTGCAGGCCGTCTCGGATATGTTCGAACACAGGTTCCTGTCGGAAAGGATCATTAAATATTTTCTTTGTTATCCAAAAGATTGAAGATAAAAAATGCACTATTATGGAATTTACAGCTGAAGCTATTGCGGGATTTCTGAAAGGCGTGATTGAGGGCAATCCGCAGGTCAAGGTAAATACTGTTGCAAAGATCGAGGAAGGCCGGGCAGGGGCCCTGTCTTTTCTTGCCAACCCCAGGTACGAGCATTATATTTATACTACCGAATCGTCAATTGTCCTGGTGAACAGCGATTTTGTACCGTCGTCACCTGTGACCGCGACACTTATAAGGGTGAAAAACTCATATGAGGCTTTCGCTTCCCTTCTTACGCTCGTTGAGCAGTCAAAGCCAAAAAAGAAAGGCATACATCCCACGGCAGTCATCGAGAAAACCGCAGTTATCGGCAATGATGTTTATATTGGTGCCTATACCTACATTGGTGAGAATGTCAGGATCGGTGACGGATCGAAAATATACCCTCAGGTTTACATCGGCGACGGTACTGTTGTCGGTGCAGGCTGTACCCTCTATTCAGGGGTGAAGATCTATCATGAGTGTATTATCGGCAACGGTTGTACAATTCATTCAGGATCTGTAATTGGTGCCGACGGATTCGGCTTTGCACCCCAGTCTGAAAGCGAGTTCATGAAGATTCCGCAGATCGGGAACGTGGTTCTGGAAGACAATGTCGAGGTGGGTGCAAATGTCGCAATTGACCGTGCCACGATGGGTTCAACATTGATAAGAAAAGGTGTGAAGATTGACAACCTGATACAGATCGGTCATAATGTTGAAATAGGTGAGAATACCGTAATGGCCGGACAGACAGGAATCGCGGGTTCTACAAAAATAGGAAAAAACTGCATGTTTGCCGGCCAGGTGGGCATTGCCGGCCACCTGAAGGTTGCCGATGGAACCAGGGCCGGGGCACAGGCTGGAATAGCGGGGGACATAAAGCAGGAAAACACCACTATTCTGGGATCACCGGCAATGGATTTCAAACAATTCATGAAATCCTATGTTGTATTCAGAAAACTCCCTGAGATGAAGTCACAGGTTGATGCTCTGGACAGGGAGTTCAGGAATCCGAAAAAGCCTTAAAATCAAAGAATTCTAAAACAAATCATTTGTGTTCAACCAAGTTAGCCGGCTTTTTTTTCGATTGTTCGATTTTTTTTTGCTTTTTTTGTACCCGAATTTTTAAATACTTGTTTTGAAAATGAGTGAGAAACAGAGAACTATTGCAAGGGAAATCAGCCTCACCGGCAAAGGGCTTCACACGGGTGTCAATGTCACCATAACTCTAAAGCCTGCCCCTGCTAATCACGGGTACAAATTCTGCAGGTCCGATCTTCCAGGCAATCCCGTAATCGACGGACTTGCTGAACATGTTACGGAAACTTCAAGGGGAACCACACTGGTTCAGGACGGAGCTTCAGTTTCAACAATCGAACATGTTCTGGCAGCGTTTCACGGCATGAGTATTGACAATGCGATGATTGATCTGAACGGTCCTGAGGCTCCCATAATGGGAGGATCATCCGAGGAATATGTCAATGCCATACGGGAAGCAGGGATAACTGAGCTTAGGGAAGACAGGAATTATTTTGTGGTTAAGCAGAAGATTACCTTTTCGGATGAGGAACATGGTGTCGACCTGATTGTCTACCCCGACGATCACTTCAGCATAAATGTGCTTATAGATTATAATTCAAGGATACTGGGGAACCAGTATGCAATACTCGATCATATAAATGATTTTGAAAAAGAGATAAGCAACAGCCGTACTTTTGTGTTCTTTCACGAACTGGAGCCGCTTTTCAAAGCCGGCCTGATAAAGGGAGGCGACCTCGACAGCGCAATAGTCATTCTTGAGAAGGAACCCAGCCAGGAAGAGCTCGACAGGATTGCAAAACTGTTCAACAGGCCGGGAATAAACGGCCATAAGGCAGGTGTTCTGAATAATACCGAGCTCAGGCACTCCAACGAGCCCGCCAGGCATAAGCTTCTTGATATAATGGGAGACCTTGCGCTTGTCGGACAGCCGATCAAGGGCAGGGTCGTGGCCACAAAGCCGGGTCATTATGCCAATACAAGGCTGGCAAGGATAATAAGGCAGGAGATAAAGAAAGCACAGTCAAAAAAGGATATCCCGGTTTATGACCCTAATCAGCCGCCGGTTTATACACTGGAACAGATCAAGGAAAAGTTGCCCCATCGCTTTCCCTTCCTGTTCGTTGATAAGGTGATTTACCTTGATGAGAATACTGTTGTCGGTATAAAAAACGTTACTAATGATGAAGCATTCTTCCAGGGCCATTTCCCGTCAGAACCTGTCATGCCAGGCGTTCTTATGGTCGAGGCACTGGCACAGACAGGCGGCCTGCTGGTACTGAGCATGGTGGAAGAACCTGAGAAATTTTCGACTTATTTTCTCAAAATTGATAAGCTGAAGTTCAAGCATAAAGTGGTGCCGGGCGACACGCTGATCCTCAAGCTCGAACTGACCGAACCGATGAGGAGAGGAATAGTATCAATGTTTGGCCAGGCATTTGTCGGAAACAAGCTGGCTGTTGAAGGTGAATTGGTTGCACAGGTAATTAAAAACAAATAAACTCCGATGATCTCTAATTTAGCATATATACACCAGGATGCAAAGATCGGCGAAAATGTGACTATTGAACCATTTGCCTACATTGCCGGTAACGTCGAAATCGGTGATGGTACATGGGTTGGTCCGAATTCCACGATCCTCGATGGAGCAAGAATAGGAAAAAACTGCAGGATATTCCCGTCTTCAGTAATCTCGGGCATCCCCCAGGATCTGAAATTCAAGGGTGAAGAAACAACTGCAGAGATCGGCGACAATACCACGATAAGGGAAGGTGTTACTGTTAACAGGGGCACAGCCGCGGTTGGAAAAACTGTTGTCGGCAGCAACTGCCTTCTGATGGCTTATTCTCATCTTGGTCACGATTGCTGTCTTGGCAATTACGTAATCGTCGGAAACATGACAGGAATGGCGGGCGAAGTACAGGTTGAGGATTGGGCCATTGTCAGCGGCGGGAGCCTTGTTCACCAGTTCACAAGAATCGGTGCCCATTCATTCATCGGCGGAGGCGGCCGGGTAAGGATAGATGTGCCACCTTTTATTAAGGCCGACCGTGAACCCCTTGCATTCATGGGACTCAACTCGGTAGGACTGACAAGAAGAGGATTTACCAAGGAGAGAATCGATCTGATCCACGAAATATACAGGATTATCTATAACAGCGGACTGAATACTTCTGCCGCTCTTGAGAAGCTTGAAAAGGACTTCGACAACTCAGAGGACAGGAACTATATTTTGAACTTCTTCAAAAGCTCGGAAAGAGGCGTTATCCGCGGGCCCCGTGACTAACTTCTCCAGCCCTGGGCCGTAAGCTCCGCCTCTTCACCGTTTCCCGAAACAATGAATCTGCCATAATCATTCTGTGTGATATGGCCTATTATCTTAATCCTGCCAAGCCGTGACAGTCTTTCAAACTGGTCGAGTGGCACGGTAAATAAAAGCTCGTAATCCTCCCCGCCGTTAAGTACCGGGACAAGGGGATCAATACCGAACTCTTCAGCCATCGCACCTGTCTCCTCTGCAACAGGTATTTTATCCCGATAGATCCTGCAACCAGTATCTGACGATTTACACAATTGCAGGAGGTCAGATGCGAGCCCTTCCGTAATGTCAGTCATGGATGTGGGAGTAATACCGTTTTTTTCGAGAAGGTCGGGGATATCGGAAGGAAATTCCGGTTTCAGCTGCCTTCCGATTATATACTCATGTCCTTCGAGAACAGGTTTCAGATCGCGGTTGCTTTCGAAAAGCCTTCTTTCCCTTTCAAGCAGCTGGAGACCCATATATGATGCACCAAGGTCACCGGTAACACAGACCAGGTCATTGGGTTTTGCTCCTGAACGCTTTACAACCCTGTTTTCACTGACAGTTCCAAGAGCCGTAAGGCCGATAGTAAGACCCGTCAGAGAACTGGTCGTATCTCCTCCTGCCAGGTCGACATCATATTTCAGGCAAGCCAGCTTCACCCCGTTGTAAAATTCATCTATGTCCTCAAGGGTAAACCTCGAGCTTATACCCAGCGAGATAAGTATCTGTCCGGGTTTACCGTTCATTGCATAAATATCAGAGATCGCCCTGATAACCGATTTATATCCGAGGTGCTTCAGCGGCGTGTATATAAGGTTAAAATGTATCCCTTCAAGCATCAGATCGGCAGAAAAAAGAACCAGCTCATTACCCGCGGCTATGGCTGCAGAGTCATCCCCCGGGGAGATAACCGTTGTCTTGTTCCCTGGTGTAAATCCGGAGATAATATGATCTACCAGGCCATATTTCCCCAGGTCATTAATTGTTTTTTTCATAGTTTTTCAGAAGCTATTACCCGTCTAAAAGCCCTTGCACCGTCAGACTACAACCTCACAATATCTCTTCCGAAAGGGCTGAGAGCAATAGCTGTCAGCTTGAAATGCTGGAGTCCGAACGGGATACCTACAATGGTTATACAGAGGATTGCCCCAAAAACCATGTGGGCCACCGCGATCCACAGGCCACCGGTGAGAAGCCATATCACATTCATTATTATATACAGGCACCCAGAGGCCCTCACATCCACCCTTGTGTCGCGGCCGAATGGCCACAGGGCCAGCGAGGCCATCTTGAGCGTCTGAAATCCGAAAGGGATCCCGATTATTGTGATGCAGAGAACCAGGCTGCCGACGATATACATGATTGCAATCAATATTCCGCCGAAAAGCAGCCAGACGATATTTCCAAGAAATGTCATAGTAAGGGTATTATTCCAGTATTACGGTCTGATTCTTCGGATATTTTACCGAGTATGTAAGTATAATCTCTTTCTTTTCCTGCGGTTTAAGATCCATGTCCCACCTTACAATTCCCGGTTCTTCTGTCATTCTCCCGCCTGAAAGCTCCAGTGCCTCCACGGTTATGCTGCTGTTGGACGAAACAGGAATCTGATCATTTACCGAAATGGTAACTGGTGTTGACTTGTTATTCCTTACTGTTATGACGAAAGAATAAATATCAGTTTTGTTAGCGCCGATTATTTTTTTGCTGGTGAAATCTTTTCTTTTCTCCCTCTTCACAAGTATTCCCGGATCGGTTCCGAGGGAAATGGTAAGCGTGTCGGAAAGCTGATTGACATTAAGCTGTGATTTTCCCACGAATGTATTTTCGAAATACATGGTGGCTTCCCCCGACATCAGGCTTTGCTTTGCCCAGTCCGTAATGTTACCGGTAAGATATGCAAGAGGAGTTGATTTAGGAACTGTAACATACTTGTAGGTTGCGGGAGTTGATGTCCTCTGGATCTCTATGGTCTGCATCTTGCCGTCTGATGGAATGGTGTATGGTACGGCAACATCAAAAGTGACACTCATTTCACCGGCCTTCTTCTCAACTTCTACAGAGTTTGCAACCGCTACGACTTCCTTCAGGTCCTCCGCTTTATAAGCTTTCTTTTCTTCCATCCTTGCCTCGGGTGCCATCGATTTATCCATAGAAGACATTCCACGTATCCTGACAGGAACCTGGACATAAAAGTCGATGAACCACGGATTCAGTACGGGAACATTTCCTGCAACCCAGGGTGTTGCATTTGAAAAGCTCAGCTTCACGTTCTTCCATTCAACACCTGAGGTCTGGTAAACATTTGCCTTGTAGAATATTGAAACGGGCTTGCTGATATCGTCCACCCTGATGTCGTATGAAGGATACCATCCTGCATTAGCTACAACATAAGTAAATGTCAACTTACCGGAAATGGGTTTGTCGGACGTAACGGCAACAGAGATTTCACCCGAAGGAAGCTGTCCTTTGCTTTCCCTGTCAGCTATCTGCTGCTGCAGGGCAGCCAGTTGTTTTTCATAATCCTTTATCAGCCTGTTTTTTTTAAGCCTCGTGGTATAAATCATATCCGAACTGTTTGTATAAAGGTCCATGAGAGTCCTGAACTGCTCAATTGAAAAAGTGTTTTCCTTTACCAGCACAGCCTTGTTGGCATTCAGGAAAGATTGTTTTTCGTCAAGTACACTGATAGCGGCCCTTTCATCCTCTATCTTACCCTGGAGCATCTCAATCTGTGCCCTGATATTTTTAACTTCCGGCTGATCCTCTAGATTCTGGAGAAAATTATTCTGAAGATTAACGGATAAAATGGTGAACTCGCCAATACCTTTCACCTGGATACTTTGAGCATCGATGTAGGGAGAGAGGCCCGAAAGCTTTATAATGGTCTTCCCCTGTGGAATATCAAATGACGCCTCATGAGTCAGCTGGGCCCTGTCGGGATATACCGTTACATGGCCGACGGGAGCCTTAATCTCTTTTTCATTATAAGCAATGGCCGGCATCAGCACGGCAAATGCTATCATAAGTGACAGGAACTGACTTTTCATATGATTTTTCGAATTGGTTGACCCCTTAAAGTTAAAATAAAATGCCTATTCTGATTCCCTGGTTAGCGGAAATCGGTTTTATGGATTTCACCCGGTACCCGGTTTTCGACCTTGTGCTGCCTGTTATCTGACGGCTCCCATCCCATAATGAGGAGGAGTGCGAAAAAGCCGATTATGTAAGCGACAATTACATGCCATCCGTATCTCAGCCATTTTGCAATATCCCTTCCTTCACCGAACTTGTTGGTAATGGCAACCCCAGCTGATGATCCGAACCAGATCATAGATCCTCCGAATCCGACACAGTATGCAAGCATGCCCCAGTCGTATGCACCCTGTGCAAGGCAAAGTTTTGTAAGGGGAATATTATCGAAGACCGATGAGACGAACCCCAGGCTGAAGACTGTTTTCCACGAAGCCCCGGGAAGGTATTCGACAGGCATAAGCGAAGCTGAGAAAACGAGGCAGATAAGGAAAACGGATCCTTTCAGGGCGCCTTTGATCTCCTTCCAGGGAACAGGTCTCAATAATGAACTTACAACAATCACAATCCAGACTCCCAGGGCCGGCATGCCTGAAAGCACGTTGCCAAGGATCGCACCGGCAAGAATAAAAACAACTATTCCAACACGCATTTTATCAACCCGGGTACCGGGTTCAGGATCTTTTTGAATCTTCTGGTACCTGTCCTGCTGACGTGATGCAAACAAGCCAAAAAACAGGAATGCAAACCCGGCTGCAATGAAGGCATGAAGAACATTTACAGGACTTACCCCGTCTATCCACATCATTGTTGTGGTGGTATCACCTACCACACTGCCGCTTCCGCCAGCATTGCTCGCAGCAACAATTGCAGCGATGTAGCCGATATGAACCCTTCCTTTGAATACGACTGAGGCTATTGTACCGCCGATCATTGCTGCTGCAATATTGTCGAGGAAAGATGAAAGAATCATCACAAAAACAAGCAGGACAAAAGGCCCTTTCCAGTCATCAGGCAGGTACTTCGGCAGCATATCCGGGATATGAGATTCTTCGAATATTTTTGAAAGAATTGCAAAACCGAGCAGGAGACCAAGAAGATTCAGGAGGATTTCCCATTCACCCTGGCGCAGATTTTTATTGAAGAGCTGATCTATAAATGGAGCTGACCCGGAAATATGATTCAGAAGGTCAAACCCGGGATCGAACAATAGCTTAAAAATAACAAGCAGGACTGTTCCGGCGACTGCAATGCGGAAAGTCTGCCTGTGAAAAAGGGCAATGCCGGCCAGCATCAGGCCGAATATAACAAACTCTGGTCTGACCGGCCCGAAAGAGGGAATATTCATGAGCAAAATCTTAAAACTATTCAGAGGAACCATAAACGCTCTAAATTACTATGAATTTAAAAATATAATTTCTTATTTTTGCATGTTTATTTAGATTAAATCCAATTAACGACATAACATTAGGATTTATTTGTTGTTAATAAAGTGAAATAACAAGGGTAAATGGTGCATTGATGGGAAAGAAGCAGGACAAACATATAATTCATGAGGTTACCACAGGGGATTACAAATACGGTTTTTATACCGATATTGAAATGGAACGGATCCCGAAGGGGCTCAATGAAGATATAATAAGGATGATCTCTCATAAGAAGGAAGAGCCGGGGTGGCTGCTCGAATTCAGGCTGAAGGCATTCAGGCACTGGCAGACCATGAAAATGCCCGCATGGGCAAATCTTAAAGTACCGGAGATCAACTACCAGGATATAATTTATTACGCGGCACCGAAACAGAAGGCTACCCTCAATAGTCTGGACGACATTGATCCGGAGCTCAAAAGCACTTTCGACAAGCTGGGAATACCTCTCGATGAACAAAAAAGGCTGAGCGGTGTGGCAGTGGATGCGGTCATGGACAGCGTATCTGTAAAGACTACTTTCAGGGAAACGCTTGCAGAACTGGGAATAATATTCTGTTCCTTCAGTGAAGCTGTAAAAGAATATCCCGAACTGGTCAGGCGTTACATGGGAACGGTAGTGCCTTATACCGATAACTATTTTGCATCTCTTAATTCCGCTGTCTTCAGCGACGGTTCGTTCTGCTACATCCCCAAGGGGGTTCGCTGCCCGATGGAACTTTCAACCTACTTCAGGATTAATTCTGCAAATACGGGACAGTTCGAAAGAACGCTCCTGGTGGCGGATGAGGAGGCCTATGTCAGCTATCTTGAAGGCTGCACGGCGCCTATGAGAGACGAGAATCAGCTCCATGCCGCGATTGTAGAGATCATTGCTGAGGCTAATGCCGAGGTGAAATATTCAACTGTTCAGAACTGGTACCCGGGCGATAAGGAGGGGAAAGGCGGAATTTTCAATTTTGTCACAAAGCGTGGCATGTGCCGTGGCGATAACTCCAGGATCTCATGGACACAGATTGAGACCGGTTCAGCTATCACATGGAAATACCCTTCATGCATATTAAGGGGCGATAACTCAGCCGGGGAGTTTTATTCGGTTGCTGTCACAAATCATTTCCAGCAGGCCGATACAGGTACCAAGATGATCCACATAGGGAAAAACACAAAAAGCACGATTGTCTCGAAAGGTATTTCTGCCGGGCAGGGACAGAACAGCTACAGGGGGCTCGTCAAGGTGCTGAAAAATGCAACAAATGCCAGGAATTTTTCACAGTGCGACTCGCTTCTTCTTGGGGATAAGTGCGGAGCCCATACATTTCCATATATAGAGGTCGACAACCAGAGCGCGGTTGTTGAACATGAAGCCACCACATCCAAAATTGGGGAGGACCAGATATTTTACTGCAACCAGAGAGGTATCTCAACCGAAGATGCAGTCGGACTGATTGTAAACGGCTATGCAAGGGAAGTGATAAACAAGCTTCCGATGGAATTTGCCGTGGAAGCACAGAAACTGCTTCAGATCAGCCTTGAAGGAAGCGTGGGATAATTAATAATCTTTGATAATGCTGACAGTAAAGAATTTAAGAGCCGTAATAAACGGTAAAGAGATACTCAAAGGAATCAGCCTTGAGGTGAAAGAAGGAGAGGTTCATGCCATAATGGGACCCAACGGATCGGGAAAAAGCACCCTTGCATCCGTGCTGGCAGGTCGGGAGTTTGCTGAAGTCATCGAAGGAACTGTCACATACAACGGCAAAAACCTTCTCGATATGCCTCCAGAGGAGAGGTCGAGAGAAGGGATTTTCCTGGGCTTCCAGTACCCGATAGAAATACCTGGCGTAAGCATGGTCAACTTCATGAAGACTGCGGTAAATGAACACAGGAAACATAAGGGCCTCGATCCGCTGTCGGCTTCGGATTTTCTCAAGATGATGCGCGAGAAGAAGGAGCTTGTCGAAATCGACAGCAAGCTTGCCAACCGGTCGGTAAACGAAGGCTTTTCGGGAGGAGAAAAAAAGAAAAACGAGATATTCCAGATGGCTATGCTTGAGCCGAAGCTTGCTATTCTCGACGAAACCGATTCAGGTCTTGATATAGATGCACTCAGAATTGTGGCAAACGGGGTCAATAAGCTTAAGAGGCCGGATACATCTGCAATTGTTATCACTCACTACCAGAGATTACTCGATTATATTGTACCGGACGTGGTTCATGTTCTCTACGATGGCAGAATTGTTAAGACTGCGGGAAAGGAACTGGCCCTTGAGCTTGAGGAAAAGGGTTACGACTGGATCAAGAAGGATGTCGATAAAAATGCACCGGCATGGACACCAGGACAGAAATAAGCGACAGGTTCAGCCGGCTATACGAGGAGAATATCGGGAAAATTACCGGTATTTCATCGCCCTATATCAACGGGTTCAGAAAGAAGGCAATCGAGAAGTATAACCGCCTGGGCATCCCTACAAAGAAAAATGAAGCCTACAGGTACACCAGCCTCGACACATTTTTCAGGCACGAATACAATAATTACTTTATCCCGGTTCCGGAGGATTTTGTAAAGGCGGAACAATTCAGGTGCGACATAGCTGACCTGGATACTCACGGACTGGTTCTTCTGAATGGATTTTATCCCACAATAAACAACAAGCTGCAACAGCTGTCCAGCGGGGTCTGGATAGGCAGTCTTAATGAAGCTGCCAGGAAATTCCCGGAACTCATTGAGAGACATTATGGTAAATATGCCGGCAGCGATACCGACGGTCTTATACACCTTAACACTGCCATGGCATCGGACGGTGTCTTCGTTTATGTGCCAGGGAATGTTGCCCCCGATAAGCCCGTCCAGGTGGTTAACCTGGTCGAATCTGATGTTGATATGTTCAACCAGCACAGGAACCTGATTATCGTTGAACCGGGTGCCGAGATAACGATAATTATCTGCGATCACACACTGTCGCCTAAGAAATTTCTTACAAATGCTGTTACTGAAGTTTATGTCGGCGAAAACGCACATTTCGATATCATCAGGGTCCAGAATGAGCACAACAATGCCTGCAAGATCACGAATACTTTCATCCACCAGGAGCGAAACTCAACCGCATCATCAAATAATATTACGCTTCATGGCGGACTCATCAGGAACAGTACTTATCATTACCTGAAAGGGGAAGGGGCCAGGAGCACTTCATACGGCCTTTTCCTTGCTGATAAATGGCAGCATATCGATAATTATGTAAATGTCGAGCACCTTGCTCCAAACTGTTCCAGCAACCAGCTTTTCAAGGGTGTGATTGACGACATGGCCACAGCTGCATTCAACGGCCGCATTTACGTGGCAAAAGATGCACAGGGTACGGCGGCATACCAGAAGAATAACAACATACTTCTTACCGATGATGCAAAAATGGATACAAAGCCGCAGCTTGAAATATATGCCGACGATGTAAAATGCAGCCATGGTGCGACTGTCGGCCAGCTTGACGAAAATGCAATGTTTTATCTCCAGTCAAGAGGCATTAGCAAAAGGGAGGCAAAGCTGATGCTGATGTTCGGCTTTGCTCACGAAGTAATAGAAAATATGCGCATACAGCCACTGAAGGAGAGAATGGACAACCTTGTGATGCAACGTCTCAAAGGTGAACTCTCGAGATGTGCCAGTTGTATGGTAAAATGTGGTTGATTTTAAGGCAGTGAAGAGCATTGAAGAAATAAGATCCGATTTCCCGATACTTGGCCTGAAGGTGTACGGCAGGCCGCTCATCTATTTCGATAATGGAGCAACCACCCAGAAACCCGGGTGCGTTATAGATGCGGTCGAAAAAGTGTACACGGGATATAACGCGAATATTCACCGGGGTGTTCACATGTTGAGCGATAAAGCCTCAGAAGCATATGAATCGGCACGCGAAACAGTGAGGTCCTTCATAAACTCTTCGGGGAGTGAAGAAGTAATCTTCACGGCAGGAACGACGTCATCAATCAATGCCGTCGCATTTTCTTTCGGTGAAAGATATGTAAATCTGGGTGACGAGATAATTGTAAGCAACCTGGAACACCACGCAAATATTGTTCCCTGGCAGATGCTGTGCGAAAGGAAGGGTGCTGTCCTGAAAGTCATTCCTGTAGATGACAACGGGGACCTGATAATGGATGAATATCTCAGGCTCCTGACCGACAGGACAAAGATAGTTGCAGTTACTGAGGTATCGAATGCCCTCGGTACAATTGTCCCGGTAAACAGGATAATCGCAGCTGCACACGATGCAGGAATCCCCGTACTCGTTGACGGGGCCCAGGGTATCCAGCACGGGAGCGTGGATGTAAGAAAGATGGATTGTGATTTTTATGTCTTCTCCGGTCATAAGATCTACGGCCCGAATGGTATTGGCGTCCTCTACGGTAGAGAGAAATTTCTCGACGAGATGCCCCCTTACATGGGAGGCGGCGACATGGTTGAAAAGGTTACTTTTGAAAAGACTACGTATAATGAGCTCCCTTTCAAGTTCGAGGCAGGCACAACTAATTACCCGGCTGCCGTCGGGCTGGCAGAGGCACTCAGGTATGTTTCAACAACCGGGCTGGAGGATATTGCCATGTATGAAAAGAACCTGCTCGATTACGCCACTTCTAGGCTCAGCGAGATTAATGAGGTCAGGATTTTTGGCAAATCAGGCAAAAAAGTTCCGATCATCTCCTTCCTGCTCGATAAAATTCACCAGTATGATGCCGGGATGATACTCGATAAGCTCGGCATAGCAGTCAGAACAGGCACTCACTGCGCACAGCCTGTAATGGACAGGTTCGGGATAGAAGGAACAATCAGGGTATCGATGTGCTTCTATAATACCACTGAGGAGGTTGACCAGCTTGTACTGGGTATAAAGAAAGTAATAGAAATGTTTTCCTGATGAATATGGAACTGGCAAAGGTACAGGATAGCATAATCGATGAGTTTTCGGTATTCGACGACTGGATGGATAAGTACAATTTTCTTATTGAGATCGGGAAAGACCTGCCGGTTATTGATCCGAAGTACAAAACAAGGGACTACCTGATCGAAGGATGCCAGTCAAAAGTCTGGCTTTATCCGCAATTCGACGGTGACCTGATCAGCTTTACGGCCGACAGCGATGCAATAATCACAAGGGGCATTGTGTCACTCCTTATCAGGGTACTCTCGGGCAGGACACCCACGGAGATAATGACCGCGGACCTGTATTTCATCGACAGGATCGGGCTGAGACAGAATCTCTCCCCGACACGTTCCAACGGGCTCCTTTCAATGGTAAAGCAAATGAAATTGTATGCCATGGCCTTCGATACAAAAAGTAAAAGTGAAAACTAAATTTATGGATCTCTCAGAAAAGCTTGAAATAGAAACCAGGATTGTCGATGTTCTCAAATCGGTCTTTGATCCCGAGATTCCTGTAAATATTTACGACCTTGGCCTGATCTACGAGATTAACCTCGATGAGGATCAGGTGGCTCATATTACAATGACCCTGACAGCTCCTAATTGCCCGATGGCTGAGGACCTTGTGGAAGAAGTCAAATACAAGGTCGGAGGGACAAAAGGAGTGAAGGAATGCGATCTTAACCTGACATTCTCTCCCCCATGGGATAAAAGCATGCTTAGCGATGAAGCAAAGCTTGAGCTTGGATTTATGTAAAAGCAGGATAATATGACTGAAAGAAGAAGACTGTCGGAACTCATTAAAAACAGGGCCGTTGAAACAGGCTTCGACCTGTATGGTGCTGCGAAAGCAAGGGTACTTGAGGAGGCAATCCCCAGGCTTGAAAGCTGGTGCGCTGAAGGGATGAACGATAAAATGCATTACCTCGGCCGCGACATTCAGGGAAGATTCGACCCGTTCCGGCTTTTCCCCGCCGCTAGGTCCGTAATTGTTACAGGCTTCAATTATTATACGGATGACGGACAGAGGGAGGATGATGTACCCCTGCTCTCAAGGTATGCTTACGGGAGAACTTACCAGACAGTAATCAAAGAAAAGCTCGACTCACTTCTGGAGTACATAAAATCCCTCGTGCCGGGCGCTGATGGCAAAGCTTTTTCAGATACCGGACCCATCGCTGAAAAACGGTGGGCAGTCGAGGCGGGCCTAGGCTGGCAGGGAAAGCATTCGATCGTAATCAGCAGGGAAATAGGTTCATTTTTCTTCATTGGCATCCTCCTTCTCAATATCGAGCTTGAATATGACAAGCCCTTTTCGGATGATCATTGCGGCAGCTGCAGGAAGTGCATTGATAGCTGCCCGACAGCAGCTATCAACGATAACTTTACCATTGATGCCCGAAAGTGTATCTCCAATCTTACAATTGAAAACCGCGACCCTGTCCCGGCCAGGTTTGTGTCGCTCCTCGGAGGACGAATATATGCCTGTGATAAATGCCAGGAAGTTTGTCCATGGAACAGCTCAGCCAAGCCTCATAAACATCCCGAGCTTGCAATAAGCGGGGAACTGGCGTCGCTGACAAGGGATGGATGGAAATCTCTTGATGAGAAAAAATTTAAGAACCTTTTTTCAGATACTCCAGTGGGGAGAGTTAAATTCGAGCGCTTCAGGAAAAACCTTGACTCTATCCTTAATAACGGGTAAATTATTTACTCATTATCGCGCTCAAACTCTTTCATTTCATTTCACCCGGTCCCAAGCAAATGCTTTGACCCTCATGGCCCGCTGCTTTCCAGGCAGTCAGCTTCACCCCCTGCCACACTCCTTTAGGGGAAAGGGACGCCTGCCTGCAGGCAGGCAGGGAAGATGAAGCAGAAAACTAATGAAAACCGAAAAATCACGGGCAGGCAGATGCTAGTGGAGGAAAGTCAAAATAAAATGTATTTTATTTTTTACCGTAACTTTAATCTATCGTCTTATAGTAAAGCAACCCTCAATTGATAGATTACAAAATAATAGAAGAGTGCAGCAGGGGAAACCTTCAGGAGTTCAGAAAAGTTGTCGATTACTCCTCCCCGCTGGTATTCTCGGTGGCACTCAGGATGCTCGGCGATGAAACAGAAGCAACGGATGTGGTACAGGAGACGATGATTACGGTCTGGAAAAAAATTGGAAGACTCGATTCACCAAAGAGCTATAAAACCTGGATGTACAGGATCGTGTTGAATAAATGTTATGATGTGCTCAGGATGAAGAAAAGGAACCTGGAGATAAGGGCTGACGAAAAAGTCTGGAAGAATCTGTCCGACAGGATATCAGAAAACCCCGGAAAGGACGCAGACAATGCAGAAATTGCCTGCTTGATAAGCTTGCTTACTGAAAAGCTCAGTCCGAAGCAGAAGGCCGTTTTTATTTTATCTGACCTCGAGGAGATGGAAGGAGAGGAGATAACCAGGATAACAGGAATGTCGTCAATTAATATTAAGGCTAACCTGTATTATGCAAGGAAAAAGATAGCTGAAATGATTAAAAATTTTCTGTAAGATGGAAGAGATGGAGAGAAAAACTGAAGAGGTCATGAATTTCCTGAAGAGATCGCGACCTGAGCTGAAGCACCGGGAGATTCTTACCGAAAAAATTATGCGTGAGGTTAAATATGCCAAAAGAGCAGCGGGATTCCCGTCCGCCCTTTGGGATTACCTGTTCGGGTGGGCATATATTGGCTGGGTAAGGAGAAGCCTGATTACCGTCTCTGTCGTGGTACTGCTCATCTTCGTGTACCAGCAGTCGGTAATCATCAGGCGGATAAATGCAATTGACAGGCAAATTGTTCCTTCAGCGGGTCTTGAAGGACGGATGGTAAGCGGGAAGACTGAAGGCAGGTCAATCATCAGACGGTTGGAAAATATGCTTCCTGTCGACAATAAGAAGTTGAATGAAAAAGAGATTGACGATCTTATTGAATCGGTAAACAGCCTGCAGCTCAAATACAGGGACCTTCTCAAAATAATCGACGAGGATCCTGAGCTTAGAAAATATCTGGAAAAGAAGCTAAATGAAAAGAATGTCAAATAAATAACAAGGAGATGAAAAGAATGAACCTGAAAATAGTTGTGGCAGTGATTGCTGTTTCCCTTTTCTCTTGCGGAAACCCCGAGACTGTTGTCACAGATATCGTCCATCCCGACGGGTCCGTTACCCGGAAAGTTGAAATCCGGAATTCGAAGAATGAATTCAAACTTCGGTCCGTCCAGGTACCGATAGATGAAACATGGAATATTCGTGATTCAATTGAGATTGGGAAAAAGGGGGACACTACATGGGTAAGACGCGCGACAAAATCTTTTGCAAATGTCAGTCAGCTTAACCGGATGTACAGGGCCGACAGTTCCACAAACAACGAATCTGTACGACATGCTGAGTTCAGCAAGCATTTCAGATGGTTCAACACGGAATACTTTTTTTCGGAGACAATTGAGAAAAACCTTGGTAATGGATACCCGATAAAGGAATTTCTTAATGATGAGCAGCTTGAATATTTTTATATGCCGGATAAGATGAAGGAAGAACATTTGAAAAGCGCAGACAGCCTTAAATACAGGGCTCTGGCTGATACGCTTGACAAAAGGAAGGATAAATGGGAGGGGAGATCAATAATATCGGAATGGATATCAGAGTTTGACAGGCTCGCAGGATCCCCGAGGGAAAAGGAATTAACCCTGGCTTCGATGAAGGAACAGGAAGGCAGTATTGTCGGAGTGTTTGAAAAGCACCAGAATGTATTTGACAGCGTATGGGCCAGTGGTGTAATAGTGAGGGAAATATTCGGAGATAAGCTTGCCGCAAAGTACAGGGTACCTGCCGATTCGGCTATGTCGGTCGTAATTAAAAAAGCATTGATTTCCTTCAGCGATTACACCATCAGGATAGAAATGCCCGGCAGGCTGACCGGCACCAACGGACTGATAGACAGCAGCCGCAGGCTTGCCTGGCCCGTTAAATCAGATTATTTCTTCACGGAACCTTATATAATGTGGGCTGAATCAAAAACCACAAACGTATGGGCCTGGATAGTAACTGGTGCCTTCATCGTGTTCGTGGTAACGGGACTCGTCGTGAGAAAGGTGAGAAAGTGATAAAACAAAAGAGGGCGCCTCTCCCGGCACCCTCTTTTCCTAATCCCGTAAATATAACCAATACCTAATTATCATAATCCTTAAGCATAAGCATAAGCTTCTGCCTGGTGAAAAAGATCCTGCTCTTAACTGTTCCGATCTTAAGCCCGAGCTCATCGGCTATCTCTTTATATTTATAACCATTGAGATGCATCCTGAAGGGAATCCTGAATTCATCGCCAAGCGAATCGATAGCTTTTTCTATCTCATCTTCCGCGTATGATGATTCAGGCGAAATAAAGCCCTTGTCGTGTGGCATATTCACATAATAAAGATCCTGGGTGCCGTCAATAAGGGTATTTTCCTTGATGTTGCGCCTGTAGTTATTAATAAAGGTGTTCTTCATTATGGTGAATACCCATGCTTTCAGATTTGTATAGTCAACAAATTTATCCTTGTAAGTGATTGCTTTCAGGTATGTATCCTGAACGAGGTCAAGAGCACTGTCGCGGTCGGAAGTAAGACTCATGGCAAATCTCTGCAGGTTGCTTTTCATTCCGATCAGGCTGCTGGTAAATTCCTGTGTTGTCATATCCGTCTTGTTTGAGTTATTGTTGAAGCAAATCTATACAGACAATAAAGGATATGCAAATCTTAATATCCGAAAATCGTTTTAATCTATGATCATTATAAATAATGAGAATTTGTAAAATGCATATAAACATTGTGTTACAAATAATTTATTTAATATATTTTAAATTGTTTCCAAATAGGAATGATTTGTTTTCGTATTCCTTTCTTAACTTTTTCTTAACAGAAATTCCTTGTTTTTAGCGGTTATTTTATTTGATTCAACTTTTGTAACTTTAAGAAAAAAAGAAAATGGAATTCAGTTTCAGACTTTCAAACGGACTAATGCTCAGGGGAAAGATCAACAGCCCGGGAGAAGATTTAAAAGCCGGCGTCATCCTGGTGCATGGCCTTGGAGAACATATAGGCCGGTATGACGAACTGGTGGGAAAGCTATCCATGGTAAATATTGCCTTTATGGCAGTCGATTTGCCCGGACATGGAAAATCCGACGGGAAAAGAGGCTGTATCAGTAACTTTGGACCGATACATGAAATGATTGACACACTTTCAGCTGAATTCAGGAAGACCTTTCCCGGGAAACCGCTCTTTCTATACGGCCATAGCCTTGGGGGTGGTATGGCCCTGGAGTACCTGGCTTCAACAAAGTCTGCATTCACGGGAGCAGTTGTAACATCTCCATGGGTAAAACTCTCTTTCGAGCCCGCAAAATTCAAAGTTGCCCTGGCTTCGGTCATGAAAAACATCCTTCCCTCGCTTGTTCAGCCTTCCGGGCTCGTTGTGAACCATATCTCACACGATGCCTCCGTTGTAGAAAAGTATTGCAGGGACCCGCTGGTTCATGACAAAATCTCCGTGAGCCTCTTCCACAGTGCAATGTCGGCGGGGAACTTTATTTTATCAAACGCAGGATCGATAAGCATCCCTGTGCTCATTATGCACGGTGCCGGCGACATGATTACTTCCCCTGCAGGAAGCAGGGAAGTGGCCGCGATGTCGGATAAATTTCACCTTAAAATCTGGGAAGGCGGATATCATGAGCTTCATAACGAGACATTCAGGGATGAGGTGTACAGGTATATTACTGACTGGCTCACGGGCCATATCATATAGAAACTAAAGACAAGTGGAGCACCGTACGGAAATAAGGATTGAAAAAAGCTCCTTAAAAATCGGGTATGATACCCCAGTGATGCTTACCGGTTCCTGCTTTGCCAGTGAGATTGGCGGCAAGATGAACGAGGGCAAGATGAGGGTTTTGATCAACCCGTGCGGAACGGTATATAACCCGGCATCAATAGAATCGACAATCAGGCTTGCTGTTCAGGGCAGGGCTCTGACAAAGGAGGACCTGTTCTGCCATGGAGGGAGATATCTTAGTTTTCTCCATTATACCGACTTTTCTTCTGAAAGCCGGGAGGATACGCTCGACAGGATCAACTCGTCAACAATGATGGCACATAAATTCCTTGCCGAAGCAAAAATCCTGGTTGTTACATTCGGTACAGCCCGGGTGTA
>Ga0335069_10004106_pt1 | contig 21756 bp, 18 predicted proteins | sample Lox_Sample_11_FD_206714 | JGI IMG/M metagenome (GOLD analysis project Ga0335069, IMG submission 206714) | Soil microbial communities from Loxahatchee National Wildlife Refuge, Florida, United States - Lox_Sample_1.1 | ecosystem: Environmental > Terrestrial > Soil > Wetlands | place: USA...
CAAACCCACGATCGCGAACGCGACCCGCCAGCCGAAGGCATCGTTGACCCAGCCGCCCAGCCAGAAGCCGATACCGACGCCGATGTAGATCCCGGCGCTGTAAATCGACAACGCGGTCGCGCGCTGGTGCGCCGGGAAGTAGTCGGCGAGCAGCGAGTGCGCCGCGGGCGTGCAACTGGCCTCGCCGACGCCGACGCCAATCCGCGCGAGCGCCAGTTCGCCGAAGCCGCGCGCGGCCCCGCACAGCGCCGTCATCACGCTCCACACGCCCAGCCCGACGGCGATCAGCGACCGTCGCACCCAGACGTCCGCCAAGCGCGCGAGCGGCAGTCCCATGGTGGTGTAGAACGCGGCGAACGCGAAACCCGAGAGGAAGCCGAGGGCGGTGTCGGAAATATGCAAATCGTCTTTGATCGGTTGCAGCAGGATCGCGAGGATCTGGCGATCGATGAAATTGAAGATATACACCACCACCAGCAGTGCGAGCACGTATGCGCGGTAGCGCGCCTCGCCGGCAGCCGCCTCCGGCGCGGGCTGCACCGCGTGTGCGGGTAATGCCATGCGCCTCGATAGCCCGCCCGCATGCGACTTGTCGAGGGCGACAAAATGCTTCCGATCCCGCGCCTCACCGTGCTAGTGGTCCGCCAAGTCAGGCCGAGGAGGGACGATGGCGGAGGCGATCGGACTCAAAATCCACGAGAACAAGTTTTGGGACGCCGGCGACTTGCGACGGGAGGTCGATCGGATTTTCGACATCTGTCACGGCTGCCGGTTGTGCTTCAAGTTCTGCGGCAGCTTCCCCACGCTCTTCGACTCGATCGACCAGAAGACCGAAGCCCGGCGCGCCGAGCATCTCGCCCAACATCCCGAGTTGATCGAGCAAGCGGCACGCAAGCGCGCCGAGGCCGCGGCGACCGCGGCCCCGCGCGAGCACCATGAAGAGCGGGCCGAGGCATTCGGCGATGAGCTGCCGGAGCTGCAGGCACACGCCGGCGATCTGACCGCCGCCGAGATCGACCGCGTCGTCGACCTCTGCTTTCAGTGCAAGCTCTGTTATCCGAATTGCCCGTACACGCCGCCGCATGAGTTTGCGTTGGACTTTCCGCGCCTCCTGCTGCGCTGGAAGGCGCACCGGGTGCGGCGCGACGGCGTACCCCTGAAGACCAAACTGATTCGCAACAGCCGGCTGATCGGCCGGCTCGGCAGCGTGCAGCCGGCGGTGACGAACTGGGCGATGGGCAATTCGCTCAATCGAGTGGCGATGGAGAAAACCGTCGGCATCCATCGCAACAAACTGCTGCCCACGTTTCACGCCGAGACCTTCCCGCGATGGTGGAGCCGGCGTGGGCCCGCGCAGGTGGAAGCGCCGCAGCCGCTGAAGGAAGGCGTCGAGCACCCGACGCCGCTGAAAGTCGCGCTGTTCTCGACCTGCTTGGTGGATTACCACTCGCCGGAAACCGGCAAGGCAGCGGTGCGGGTGCTCGAACACAACGGCGTCGAGGTGGCGTTTTCGGAAGAACAGATCTGCTGCGGCATGCCCTTTCTCGACAGCGGCGACGTCGACGCGGCGGCGCACAACGCGCGCCGCAACGTTGCCGTCCTGCGCGACTGGGTCGCGCGCGGCTATGAAGTCGTGGTGCCCTCGCCGAGCTGCAGCTTGATGGTCCGCGAAGAGTATCCGCAACTGCTGGGCGATGCCGCGTCCGCCGAAGTCTCCGCGCACAGCCGCGACTTGGCGGAGTACATCTTTCGCATCGCCCGCGACGGTCGGCTCAAGCGCGACTTCAAGCGGCGGTTGGGCAAGATCAAGTATCATGTGCCGTGTCACATCCGCGTCCAGAACATCGGGTTGCGCGGGCGCGACATCTTGAAGGTGATCGCCGACGAGGTCGACGCCGTGCAAGAGTGCTCGGGGCACGACGGCACGTGGAGCATGTCGGTCGAGCATTTCGACGAGTCCTTGCGCTGGGGCAAGAAGCTGTTCGCCGGCATGACGCCGGCGGCGGGCGAGACGTGTTCCGGCGCGTGCTCGGATTGCGGCTTGGCCGCCCTGCACATCAAACAAGGCTGCGGCCAGCAGGCGGTGCATCCGGTGGTGGCGCTGGCGTGGGCGTACGGATTCGACGTTGGTGAGGCCGAGAGGCTGTTGACTGCGAACCCAAGTAGTTGAGCCTCTGCTCGGTGGCGACGATCGCTGTGGCGCAACGATTGGGAGCGTTCTTTTGTTCGCCCGCCGAACCGCTCAATCTTGCGGTCTTTCGGATCGTCGTGTTCACCTGTTTGCTGCGGACCCTTCACCACACCGACTACGTCCACCTCGCCGAGATGCCGGCGGCCTTGCGTGTTGCGCCGCACGGGTACGAGCATGTGTGGCAGTGGATCCCATTTGACTTGGCCTGGGTGGTGGGAGTGCGGCGCGTCGCCTTGGTGGCCGGCTGCGCCGCCTTGATTGGGTGGATGACGCGCAGCGCCGCGGCTGTCACCTGTGTGTGTGCGGTCTATTTGCTCGGGTTGCCGGGATGGTTCGGCAAGATCAATCATGTCAACCACCACTTGGTGTGGTTTTCGGCCCTGTTGGCCGCGGCACCCTCCGGCGACGCATTGGGCATCGACGCCGTCCATGCCGCGTGGCGGCGCGCCGACCGCGCCGACCTCGCGCCACCATCCGCCGGCGCCGCGTACGCCCTGCCGATACGCGTGGCTTGGCTGCTGATCGGCGTGATCTACTTCTTTCCCGGTATGTGGAAGTTGTTGGCGTGTCCGGCATGGTTGGATAGCGATTCCATGCGCTATCTGATGTACGAGCACTGGGCGTCGAAGCACTTCCTGCCGGCGGTTCGCATCGACCGCTACCCGTTGCTGTGCTCGCTCGGCGGCCTCGCGACGATCGTCTTCGAGCTGTCCTTCGTGTTTACCCTCCTTTTCCCGTGGCTGCGCCGGCTCGCGGTGCTGGGGGGAATCGCGTTTCACTGGCTCACCAAAGTGTACCTGCAGATTTTCTTCCGCAACTTGCTCGTCTGCTACGCGGTGTTCGTCGACTGGCAATGGCTCGGTGCGCGGATCGGCGCGCGGCTGTTTGCCCGCGATGCCGTTCTGACGTTCGACCCGGATGATCCGCGCCATCGGCGAATTGTGGCGCTACTGCTTTCGCTCGATCTGCTTCGTCGGCTGCAGTGCAGGCCGAATTCGCCCGCGACGGATCGTTCCGACGGGAAGCTGATGCGGGTCCACGTCGACGGGCAGACGCTATCTAGAGGGCGCAACCTTCTGGCGATTGGGCTACGAATTCCGCTCGCCGTCGCCGCGTGGCCGGTCTTCGTTGCAACCTGGATCGTCGCCCCTTCGGGCGATGCCGCAGCATTGCGCGCGGGCGACGCGAGTGTGAAGACGCCACGACTCGCCCCCATCCTGACCGTTGGCGGTCTGTTGCTCGCCGCCAACATCTACTGCGGCGCCATGTGTATCAACTCGTGGCCGTTCTCGGTCTACCCCACGTTCGCGCAACTTCACGGGCCGACGCAGACCGTCATCGAAGCGGTCACTCGACAACCCAACGGCCGCACGCACCGAATGCAGGTCCCGATCCACTCGCACGCGCAGCACCGCATTCTCGAGCAATCGCCGGCGGAGCGGGCGGCGGCGCTTCAGGGGCTGGCCGATCTCTTGGCGAGTGAGCCGCGCAAGGTTCGCCCGGGCGACGTCTTGCAACTGTACGAAGTTACCCGATCAATAGTTCCGGAGGAACGCTCGCGGTCGCCGTTGCGCGAACAGTTGCTGGCGGAATTTCGATTCGGGGACAGCGTGCCCGCGCACGCGGAACCGCTTCGGTAGTGCGGCATCGTTGCGCGGGATCACCGCAGCCACGCCTCGGCGTCTGCGCGGTTGGCAAATACGCGGAAGCTGTGGCCGCCGCGGGCTTCGGCGAGAAACTCTCTGGCGATGGCCAGATGCGTCTTGCCGGTGCCGGTCCCGCCGATCAGCACGGCGTTGCGCTGCTGAGCGAGGAAGCCCCCGGCGGCGAGGTCATGGACGAGGGGCTCATTGATGGGCGTGCCCGCGAAGGCGAAGTCGGCGAGGTCCTTGGCCAACGGCAGCTTGGCGATGGTGAGCTGGTATTGGCGGGCCGTGCCCTGTACTCGATGCAGTTTGGCAACGTCCCTTCCTCAGCGCGCCGACGCTGGCGTTCAACACGGGCGATCGCAGCGGGCTCGGTCGGTTCCACACCATGCGCGGCTTCGTCGGTCTACTTCATGAATCTCGGATACGCCTTCTGAAAGTGGTCTGACAACGCTCTGGAGATAGTGAGATCATGCACTTGGACAAGTCACGTTGGGCGCTGATGAAACCGCGTACGCTCACCATCGATGGCGACCGAGTCGCTTACCGAGTCGCCGGCAAGGGGCCGGTGCTGCTGCTCGTCCACGGCCTGGCCGGCAACTCGCTGACCTGGAGATACGTCACGCCGCCACTGGCCCAGCGGTTCACGGTCCTTGCCCCCGATCTACTCGGGCAGGGGCAGTCGGACAAACCCCAGGGCGAGTACTCACTCGGCGCTCATGCCAACATGCTGCGCGACCTGATGGATGGCCTCAGGCACAAGCGAGCGACAATCGTCGGCCAGTCGCTCGGGGGCGGCGTGGCCATGCAGTTTGCCTATCAGTTCCCGGAGCGCTGCGAACGCCTGGTCCTGGTGAACAGCGGTGGACTCGGTCGCGAGGTCACGTTCTACCTCCGGATACTGACCGTGCCCGGCTTCGAGTCGGTTTTCCCGCTCTTCTGCACGCCACGGTTGCGCGACGCTGGGAACCTAGTTGCCACGTGGCTCAACCGCGCCGGAGTTCCATCCACGCCCGCTAGCCAGGAGATCTGGCGGAGCTATGCCTCGCTGGCAGACGCCGAGAACCGCCGCGCATTCTTCCGTAGCCTGCACGACGTGATCGATTTCAAAGGGCAAGCAGTGAGCGCCCTTGGTCGGCTGTACCGCGCAGCGCGGTTGCCGACGTTGATTGTGTGGGGCGCCGACGACCCGTTCATTCCGGTGAGTCACGCGGTTGCCGCGCACAAAGCTATCCTCGGCAGCCGCCTCGAAATCTTCAAGGGGGTGGGTCACTACCCACACTGCGAGGCGCCCGATCGCTTCGTCAAGGTGCTCCTCGATTTCATCACATCCACCAAGCCTGCTCGCCGGCGCGTGCGGTCGGCGCGGTCAACGAAGCAACGATCCAATCCGCACTACTGAAAACCGATCAGGATGGCGACCGGAGGGGGCAAGGTGGTGGAAGCCCGCGCACATCCTTAGCCCCTGGAACCAGCGCCGCGCCGCGAAACGCTCTCAACCAACCGTTTGCGCGCAAGCCATTTTCTAGATTCTTCCAGGATGAACATGCCGGCCGCGAACGGGATGATGAAGAGCCACACGGATTGTGCGAGAGGTGCCGTACCGAGAATGAAATTTGCCCAGGGGCTGTAGTTGATTAGGATCAGCATTGCGCTCTCCAACACGACGCCCGACACGATCAGCCAGTTCCCCAGAACCCCTGTCGAAAATATCGATCGCGACACGCTCCGGCACAGGAGCACGTTTACGATTTGCATTACGATGATAGCGCTCAAGCAGGCGGTGGTTGCTTGCAAATAGAGTGGATCCTGGGACGCCAAGTACTGGCCATACCGCCACCCCGCTCGATTGAGCACGAAAAAGAACGCCGCCATGGCGGCAGCAGCCTCGATCGGCCCCAAGAACAGGTAGGCGCGCCGCGCCAGGGGGGCGTTCAGCAGCCTGTCGCCTTGCGAGCGGGGAGGACGCTGCATCACCCGCGGGACGGGCTTTTCGGTACCAAGGCCAAGCGCGGTGAGCGAGTCGGACCCCATGTCAATTGCCAACGCTTGGATAGGTGTCAACGCCAACGGGATCTTGAAGAGCACGAAGCCGAGGTACGGAATCAATTCGGCAACGTTGTGCACGAGGACATACGTGAGGAACTTGCGGATATTTTCAAACACCGCCCGTCCCTCCTCCACGGCGTCGACGATGCTGGCGAAATTGTCGTCGAGCAGTACCATGGCGGCCGCCGCTTTGGCCACGTCGGTACCGGCGATCCCCATCGCAATGCCGATGTGGGCGCTCTTGAGCGCCGGCGCGTCGTTCACGCCGTCGCCCGTGACGGCGACGATGTGCCTTTTGTTTTTCAATGCCTCTACGATGCGCATTTTCTGGTCTGCGCCGACCCGCGCAAAAATGATTTCAGGCGCGTCCAGGGCCAGCATCAGTTGGATGTCGGACAGGGTGCGCAATGCGTCGCCGGTGATGACAACCGGATTGTCCGAACGGGCGAGCCCGATCTGTCGGGCGATCGCTTTGGCCGTGTGGGGATGATCGCCGGTGACCATGATCACCTTGATCCCGGCCTCGCGGCACCTGCCGATCGCTTCGGGCACTTCAGGCCTGGGCGGATCCTCCAGGCCAACGAACCCGGTGAAGACGAGATCTTGTTCCAGGTGATCGCGGTCCCAATGCGGCTCCACCAGGCGGTAGGCAAACGCGAGGACTCGCAAGCCCTGCTCGGCCATGGTTTCCTGCGCCGCAAGAATCTGGGCGCGCAGCTCGGGGTCGAGTGGGCGGGTGTCGCCGTCCGCCAGAATCATGCTACACAGGGGCAGTACAGATTCGAGCGCACCCTTGCAGTAGAGCGTGGGGCCCTCTGGCGTCGCATGCACGGCGGAGAGCCGCATGCGGTCCGCGTCAAACGGAATCTCGTCCAGCCGTGGGTAGGCAGGGAGCCGGGGCAAGGCGCGTTGCGCCATTTCGACCAGCGCGATCTCCATCGGGTCACCAAAGAAGTGCGTCGTGCCGTGCTCTTCGGCCTCCTTGAGGTCATGGCACAGACGGGCGGTCAGGAAGAAACGCTGGTAAATCTCTGTGATCTTCGCGTTCTGTTCAACGACGAGCGGCGAATCAACCGCGCCATCCAGGAACAACTGCTTCACCGTCATGCGGTTCTGCGTCAGCGTCCCGGTCTTGTCGGTGCAAATCACCGTCGCGGAACCGAGCGCCTCGACGGCGGGCAGGTAGCGGATGAGCACGCGTCGCTTGGCCATGCGTTGGGTGGCGAGCACCAGCGACAACGTCAGCGTCGGGAGCAGCCCTTCCGGGACCATCGCGACGATGATGCCGATGGCGAAGATGAAATCCTGCCAGAAGGCCACCCCGATCATTCGGCCGATCGCGAAGAACAGGAGTCCGATCAAGATCGCAAGGCCGGCGATCAATCGGCTCAAGTGTGCGAGTTCCTTTCCCAACGGAGAAACGGCTTCCCCAGCCGTTTGGGTGAGATGCGCAATCTTGCCGAATTCGGTGTGCATGCCGGTAGCGAAGACGACCGCTTTGGCTTGGCCCGTGACCATCGCGGTGCCGGCGAGCACGATATTCTTGCCGTAGATTAATTCATCCACTTCGGAAGGGGCCGCATCCCGCGCCTTCGGTAGCGATTCACCGGTGACCGCCGCGTTGTTGACCCGCACGCCGAACGCCTCGACCAGCCGGCAGTCCGCGGGAATGTTGTCGCCTTGCTCTAACAAGACGATGTCGCCGGGTACCAATTGCGCTGCAGACCCCTGAACGACCTTGCCGTCGCGCAAGAGCTTAACCTGTTGTGGCAGTAGCTGGCGCAACACGGCCAGGGTTTGTTCGACGCGATATTCCTGCCAGAACGAGAACACTCCACTCACCAGGATGACCGCAACGATGGCGTACCCGATCTTCGCCATGCCTTGGCCGGGAGCGCTCCCCTCGGCCACGAACGCAAGCCCTGCGGCTACCCACAAGATGAGAGAGAAGAAGTGGACGAATTCCTTGAGCAAGCGCAGCCACGGAGGTTCACGAGCGACTTCCGGCACCTCGTTAGGGCCGATCTCGCGCAGCCGGCGCGCGGCTTCGGCCGAAGACAATCCCTGCAGCGCACTGTGTACGCTCGCGACGGCTTCGTGAACGGAAAGTTGTTGGATCTTCATCGAGCACGAAAGGTACTGTCAAAGCCGTACTGTCAAAGCCGTCGGGCAACGGAAGTCGGCGCTCGGCCTGGCCACGCCCGTTGTTTCGTCTCCGCCAACACGATCGTGAGATGCGTCGACAGGGCCGATCCGCACGGCGCAGTTGAGATCACTGCCCACTCGTTTGCGGCACGCCCTCCAAATTCATCGCCCACGCCAGCGCCGATCGACACCATTGCTGCCGCGTCGGACGCAGCTCGCGGCGCTGCGCCAGACAGCCGACCCGCAGCGAGTAGGTCGGCGGATCGCTGACGGCCGCCGAGTAGATCGGCGTGCCGCACTTGGGACAGAAGGCGTGCGCGCGCTTGGTGCCGCTATCCGCGGTCTTCACATAAATCCGTGGCTCGCCGCTGCGTAGCACAAACGTCTTGCGCGGCGCCGGCACGGTCACACGATAGACCGAGCCGGTCAGCATCTGGCAGTCGGTGCAGTGGCAGAGCCTGACCTTCTTGGGGTCGACGATCGCTTCGTATGTGATCTGCCCGCAATGACATCGGCCGTCGACTTTCATGTTGAGCTCCTGCGCTCATCAGTGTGGTTGGCGAACGTTCATCATCCTCACCGCGACGACGATCGTGCTGTGCGTTCCTGGAAGAATCGAACGCTTCACGACGCGTGCCGCCTCTTCGGCACCAAGGGCCAAGGAAGCGCTCAGCAGGACACAGAGAGATGCCAGTCGCATCGACGTCGTTGGCCGAGAGATGGCGAGAATTCCCTCGATCAGTCGTTGTGGACGGCGTTGGAAAACGAAAACACGCGAAACATGTGAAACTTTCCCGGGTGTGTCTTCTCACTATACACGCCGTGCGTGTACTCTCGAATCGCGCCTTCCCAGAATGGCAGCGCGCCACGGTTCATTTCCGAAACCCGTACCACCCATTGTCCGGGCATACGGTCCCACAGCAGGAATGCGGCGCGGCGGCCGATGCCGCTTCGGCGAAAGCATCGCAGCACGAAGAATTCGCTCACATCGAGATCGTCAGGAGCGTCAGTTGCCGGCGAGCCACGCGTCACCAACGCGAACCCGGCAAGATCGCCGTTGAAACGGATCAGATACGGGAAATGCGAGTCGGGTTCAGACCAGTAGCGCGGCAACTTGTCGTAGCCGAAGCGGCCGTCGGGTCCGACCCGAATCGGGAAGATGTCGCTCAGATCATGCGCGTACAGTTCGAGCAAATTGGACAGCCGCGCGCCATCGCGAGGCATCGCGGCTTCAAGAGTGATGTCTTGCGAGGCGACCATCAAATGTCCGGTGCGCGTGCTGGACGTTCGCAACTCGTTATCACCCGCCGCGCCAAGCTGGCAAGGATTTCTGCGCGACGACGATCGGGTGACTTGCAGTTCGTTGTGCACAGTGATGAAACCTCGCGGTCGAGGAGTGCCGGCATGTTGTTGAAGGATCGCGTGGCAATCGTTTCCGGGATCGGCCCCGGCATGGGCCGAGACATTTCGCTCGCGTTGGCGCGGGAGGGCGCCGACATCGTGCTGGCGGCGCGCAATGCCCGCGCGCTCGAATCGGTTGCGGCCGAGGTGCGCGCGTTGAATCGGCGCGCGCTCGGGGTACCGACGGACATTGCCAAGGCGGAAGACTGCAAACGCCTGGTCGACGCCGCGCACGGGGAGTTCGGCCGCCTCGACGTGCTCGTCAACAATGCGTTCAAAGGCGGAGTCGAAACCGAGTTCGAACATGTCGACATGAACTACTGGCGACAGGTCTTCGATGTGAATGTGTTCGGATCGTTGCAACTGACGCAGTTGGCGATCCCGCAGCTGAAGGCGCAGGGGGGCGGATCGATCGTCTTCATCGGCTCGATGTCGATGCGCATCGTCGAGCCGCGCATGGGCGGGTATACGGCGTCCAAAGGCGCGCTGATGGGGGCGGCCCAAACGCTGGCGCGCGAACTCGGCAAGTACAGGATTCGCGTCAACTCGGTGGTGCCGGGATACATCTGGAGCGACAAGCTGGCCGGCTACTTCCGCCTGCTCGCGAAGCAACAGAACACCACTTATGAGGCGGTGCACGCAGAGGTCGCCGGCCGCACCGCGCTCAATCACATCCCGACCTCCGAGGAAATCGCCGACGCGGTGGTGTTCTTCGCCTCAGATCTGTCGCGTGCGATTACCGGCCAGTCGCTCGATGTCAACGGCGGTCACTACTTTCACTGAGCGCCCGGCGGGGCCGAGTCGCTCTGCTCGTGCGATTCGATCGAGTGTTCGAGCCAGCGCAGCGGGAATTGAATGATGAGCATGGTGCCGAACACGACGGCGGTGAGCATGTAGTACCCTGCGCCGGCGGCGAGTCCCATGCTCGCCGTCGCCCAGAGCGTCGCGGCGGTGTTGATGCCCTGGACCGACCCACCGCGATGCATGATCACGCCGCCGCCGATGAAACCGATACCGGTGACGACCGCGCCGGCGATCAGCATCGGGTTGTTCGTCTGACCGAATCCGAGCAGCGACAGGACCCCAAACGCTGCCGCGCCGATCGATACTAGCGCGTGGGTCTGAATGCCCGCGTTCTTGTGTCGCAGTCGCCGCTCGATCCCGACCAGTGCGCCGAAGAGCAACGCGATGCCGAACCGCAGCGCCAGTTCTGCGAAGCCGAGTGCCATCCCGCCGGGGTTGGGGTATTCCATCGCTCGTCACGCTATGGAGAGGCGCGCTGGGGGTCAAGTCTGATGCCATTGACCGGCCGCCGCGCTTCTGTCTGATTGCACAGGATGAACGCGCTGCCGCCTGTGATGTTGCTGGATCTCGACGACACGATTCTCCGCTTCAGTGCGGCGGGAGATGAGTGCTGGCGAGCGCTGTGCGCGGAGTTTGCGCCCGGCCTCGGATTGACCGTGCAAACGTTGCACGACGCGATTGGACGCAGTGCGCGGGCGTACTGGGCCGATCCCGAGCGGCATCGCATTGGGCGCCTCGATCTGGTCGCCGCGCGCCGCTTGATCGTGCGCGACGCCTTCACCACGTTGGGGTGTGCGGCCGACGCGGAGGCCGTCGCGCTCGCCGATCGTTTCACGTTCGACCGCGAAGAACGCGTCCGGCCGTTCGACGGCGCGATCGAAACCCTGCAAGCGCTGCGCGACCACGGTACGCGGCTGGGATTGTTGACCAACGGGAACGGCAAGTTTCAACGACGGAAGATCGATCGGTTTGATCTTGCCCGCCTCTTCGACGTGATCCTGATCGAGGGTGAGCTCGGTTTTGGAAAGCCCGATGAGCGAGTCTTTCGGAGAGCGCTCGGTGATTTGGCGTGCGCGCCGAACGACGCGTGGATGGTTGGCGACAATCTCGAATGGGACATCTACCCGGCGCAGCGGATCGGGATTGCCGACGTCTGGGTCGATCATGCGGGTGCCGGACTGCCGGACGACAGCTCGATCGCCCCGACTCGCACGGTGTCTGCGCTCGCCGAAGTGCTCGCCCTCTAACCTGTATCCCGCCGGGACTTGGGTACCGATTGCGGGTACGGAGTCTCGTCATGATGGCCATCCATGTCCAATGGTGACTTGACTTGTCCAATTGTGTCCCATACCTGAGCCCAATCGGTAATGCCGGTGCTGGATGCAACTGACTGTCCGTGACGTGTCCGACCTCTTCAAGGTCTCCGAAAAAACCGTCTATCGCTGGATAAATCAGGGGATACTGCCGGCATATCGAGTGAACGATCAATACCGGTTCAACCGTGCCGAGCTGCTGGAATGGGCGACCGCTCGAAAGATGAACGTTTCCGCCGAGCTGTTTGACGAGCCGGAGAGCGACACGACGCCGGTGCCCGGGCTGGTCGAAGCGCTGCAAGCCGGAGGTATTTTCTATCGCGTCGGTGGCAGCGACAAAGCGTCCGCGCTGCGCAGCCTGGTCGAGCACATGCGCTTGCCCGACGAAGTTGACCGCGAATTCGTGTTGCGCGTGCTGCTGGCGCGCGAGCGCCTTCAATCGACCGGAATCGGTGACGGTATCGCCATTCCGCACGTGCGCAACCCGATCGTCTTGCACGTGTTACGGCCGATGATCACGCTGTGCTTCTTAGAGCGTGCCGTCGAGTTCGAGGCGTTGGACGGCAAGCCCGTGCTTGCGCTGTTCTCGCTGGTGTGTCCGACGGTGCGGGCGCATCTCCGCTTGTTGTCGCGCTTGGCGTTCGCGCTCAACGACCCTGGATTCAAAGACGCGATCGTGCGGCAAGCGTCGCGTGACGAGATCCTCGATGCGGCGCGCCGCGTCGAAGCGACGATCACTCCGGCGGTCGCGAGGCGCGACTAGATGACGCTGGTTCTGGTGGCGACCGCGCTGTTGGTCGCCAGTGGCCTGGGCGCCGTCGTGATCCAATCGCCCCGATGGTGCAACGCGGTCGGAGCGGGCGGCGCGGTTGGCGGCTGCTTACTCGGCCTGTTCTCAGCCGCACACGCCCTGATCGACTCCGCAAACGAGTCGTTGCGAGTGGCCTGGGACGTCCCGGGCGGAGCGTTCTACGTCGAGATCGACGCCCTCTCCGCGCTCTTTCTTCTTCTCATCTTCGGATTGTCGGCGCTCGCGGCGATCTATGGCAGCGAGTATGTGCGGCACTACGAGCACAAGAAGTGGTTGGGACCGCCGTGGTTCTTCTTCAATCTGCTGGCTGCGAGCATGGCCATGGTTGTCATCGCCCGCAACGGCTTGCTGTTCCTGATGGCGTGGGAAGTCATGGCGCTCGCGTCATTCTTCCTGGTGATGTTCGACGATGAGAGCGAGGCGGTGCGCGCGGCGGGGTGGACGTACCTGGTGGCGACCCATTTGGGAACCGTCTTCCTGCTGGTGTTCTTCGTATTGGCGGGGCAGGCGAGAGGCTCGCTCGATTTCGATCGCCTCGGTGCCGGATCGGCGCCGGCGAGTGTGCTGTTTCTGCTCGCCGTCGTCGGGTTCGGAACCAAGGCCGGGTTCATGCCGTTCCACGTCTGGTTGCCCGAGGCGCATCCCGCGGCGCCGAGCTACGTCTCGGCATTGCTGTCTGGCGTGATGTTGAAGACCGGGGTGTACGGTTTGCTGCGCACGCTTACGTTGCTCGGACCGCCGCCGGCGTGGTGGGGCTGGCTCCTGTGCGGAATCGGATTGACCTCCGGGATCGGCGGCGTGCTGTTCGCGCTGGCGCAACACGATGTGAAGCGGCTGCTGGCGTACAGCAGCGTCGAGAACATCGGCATCGTCACACTCGGCATCGGCATCGGTGTGGTCGGACTCAACGCCGATGTTCCGGCCGTGGCAGTGTTGGGGTTCGTCGGCGGACTCATCCACATCGTGAACCACGCCGTCTTCAAGGGCTTGCTGTTTCTGGCTGCGGGGGCCGTCGTGCAGGCGACGGGCACGCGCGAGATCGATCGGCTGGGCGGTGTGATGAAGTTAATGCCCTGGACCGGCTCCGTGTTCCTGGTCGGGGTCGTGGCGATCTGCGGTCTGCCGCCGCTGAACGGCTTCATTGGCGAGCTGTTGATCTACCTCGGCGCGTTGCGCGGTGTGGTCACGCCGGGGTCGGTGGTTGCCGTTCCCGCGCTCGTGGTGCTGGGTGGCCTCGCCCTCATTGGCGGGCTCGCGACCGCCGCGTTTGCCAAGGTGTTCGGCGTTGTCTTCCTCGGCGCCGCGCGCAGCGAGGTTGCGCACGCGCACGAACCTGGGCTCACGATGCGGGCACCGATGATTGCGCTGGCTGTCGGGTGTTTGCTGATCGGTTGCCTTGCGCCGACACTGGTGCGGGTGTTGGTTCCGGTAGTCGCGGGTGCGACGGGACTCCCGATCGGGCGAGTCGCAGCGAATCTGTCGCCGGCACTCTCGTCGCTCCGGGCGGTCGTCTCGTGTGCGCTGGGTTTGCTGGTGACGGTGGCGCTGCTCGTTGGATTGCGCCAGCGTCTGCTGGCCGGGCGACACGTCGAACGTGGCCCGACTTGGGATTGTGGTTACGCGCAACCATCCGCGCGCATGCAATACACGGCCTCGTCATTCGCTCAGCCGCTGACCGAGTTGTTTGCGGCGCTCCTGCAGACACGCCGACAGATCGTGACCCCGGCGGGACTATTCCCGCGCGCAGCGTCGCTGCAAACCAGCACGCCCGACATCTGCACGACGCGCGTCTACCAGCCCGTGTTCGGCGCCGTCGGCCGTGGCCTGTTTGCGCTGCGATGGCTGCAGCACGGGCGGGTGAATTTGTACGTGCTGTACATCGCGCTCGCGTTGTTGGTGCTGTTGATGTGGAAGCTGGGGTAGGTGCATGACCCTCGCGCCGATTGTTCAGGTCGGCCTGCCGCTGCTGCTCGCCCCGATGCTGCTCAGCGTCATCAACCGCACCAAGGCCGTCGTGGCCGGTCGCAACGGTCAACCGTGGTTGCAGCCGTACCTCGACGTACTCAAACTCTTGCGTAAAGGCGCGGTGTACAGCGGGACGACGACCTGGGTGTTTCGCGCCGGCCCGACGGTCGGCGTGGCGGCGCTGCTGGTGTCGACCGCACTCGTCCCGTTCGGCGGTCGGCCCGCGTCCGTGGCGTTCTCCGGCGATGTGATCGTGCTCGCGTATCTCCTCGGCCTCGCGCGCTTCTTCACCGTGATTGCCGCGCTGGACACCGGTTCCAGTTTCGCGGGCATGGGCGCGAGCCGCGAGGTCACATTTTCCACACTCGCCGAGCCCGCGTTGTTTCTCGCGTTGGCTGCGATCGCGCGGCAGACCAGCAGCCTGTCGCTGTCGGCGATGTACGGCGGCGTCGGCGTGGGAACGTGGGCGGTTGCCGCACCCGCGCTTGCTCTTGTGACGGGCGCGTTGCTGGTGGTGTTCCTCGCCGAGAACGCACGCATCCCGGTGGACGATCCGACGACCCATCTCGAGCTGACCATGATCCACGAAGTGATGGTGCTCGACCACGGCGGCCCGGACTTGGCGTTCATCGTGTACGGCAGTGCACTCAAGTTATGGGTGTTGGGCGCACTGTTAGTCGGCTTGGCGATTCCCGCACGCACGGGCAACGCATGGCTCGACGGCGCGGCGGCCTTGGCTGGTATGGCCGGGCTGGCGATGGCGACCGGACTGATCGAGTCATCCATGGCCCGCTGGCGCCTGGTGCGAGTGCCGCAGTTGCTGGTGTCGGCGTGCGTCCTGGCGGCACTGGCGCTGCTGTTGATGCTGCGGTGATCGGATGAGCACGTGGGTCGATACGCCGCTGGTGTTGGTTGCGCTCACGGGCCTGCTGCTGGTGGCGTCCAGCCGGCTGACGCGCTGCATTCGTATCGTCGCATTCCAAGGCGCGCTCTTGGGCGTGATCACTGTCGCGGTGCATCAGCACGAATTTCTCGCCCGCCCACTGATGCTGGCCGCGGCGATTGTGGCGTTGAAGGGGGCGGTGTTCCCGTGGTTGCTGTCGCGGGTGTTGCGGGAAGCGGATGTTCGACGCGAAGTCGAGCCGATCGTCGGCTACATCAGCTCGTTGCTGCTCGGCACGCTGATGCTGGCAATCTCGTTCCGGTTGAGTGCGCAGTTGCCGTTGCCGACGCCCGCGGTGTCGAGTTTGGTGGTGCCGGTTGCGCTGTTCACAACCTTCATCGGCCTGTTCCTGATCGTGAGCCGTCGAACCGCGTTGATGCAAGTGCTGGCGTACGTGGTGCTCGAAAACGGCATCTACGTCTTCGGCGTCGGATTGGTGCAAGGCACGCCGATTCTCGTCGAGTTGGGGGTGCTGCTCGATGTTTTCGTCGCGGTGTTCGTGATGGGCATCGCGATTTTTCGCATCAATCGCGAGTTCGATCACATCGACACCGAGCAGCTCACGTTGCTCACCGATTGGATGTCGTAATGCTCCTCGCGCTGCTGCTGATCCCAACGCTGGCGGCCATCGTTGCGTACGGTGTCACCAACGACGCGGTGCGGCGGCTGATGTTGGTGACCGCCGTGGCGGCGCATGCGAGTGTGGTCGCCGCAACTTGGGCGACTCCACCGGCGTCGCTCTTCGGCGGCTGGTTGCGCTTGGATGCGCTCGGGCGATTGTTCTTGAGCATCACCGCCGCGCTCTCGCTACCGGCGGCGGTGTACAGTGTCGGCTACTTGCAACGCGAGAGTCGCGGCGTGCGACGCGACTTCGAGGAAGGGCTGTGGTTCGCCAACGCGCCGGAAGCCACGTTCACCAGTTGCCTGCTGTTGTTTCTCGCCGCGATGACGTTGGTGACGATCAGTCATCGTTTCGGCCTGCTGTGGGTGGCGATCGAAAGCACGACACTGGCGAGCGCGCCGTTGATATACTTTCACCGCCATCACCGCTCGCTCGAAGCCACCTGGAAGTATTTGCTGATTTGTTCGGTCGGCATTGCGTTGGCCTTGCTGGGCAATTTCTTTCTGGCCGTGGCGGCGTCGAATCACGGCGGTGCGCCGATTCCGCTGGTCGTGCGCGACCTGACTGAGCGCGCCGCCGAGCTGCACCTGCCCTGGTTGCGGGCGGCGTTCATCCTCTTGCTGGTCGGCTACGGTACCAAAATGGGATTGGCGCCACTGCACACCTGGCTGCCCGACGCGCACAGCGAAGCACCGTCGCTGGTCTCGGCGCTGCTGTCGGGCGCGTTGTTGAACTGCGCCTTCCTCGGCGTCTTGCGCGCGCAACAGGTCTTGGTTGCGGCGGGGCAGGGCGCGTTCGGTCAAGACCTCCTGGTGAGCTTCGGCATCTTGTCGATGGCGGTCGCCGCGGTCTTCGTGGTTGGGCAGGCGGATTACAAGCGGATGTTGGCGTATTCGAGCGTTGAACATATGGGCGTGCTGGCAGTGGGCGTGGGAGTCGGTGGGGCGGCGACGTTCGGAGCGTTGCTGCACGCGGTCAACCACTCGCTGACGAAGGCGATGCTATTTCTCGTTGCGGGTAATATCCTGGCGACCTATCGCACGAAATCGGCTCTGGAGGTTCGCGGCGTCTTGCGCGTGTTACCGGCGTCGGGAGCCCTGTGGGTGGCGGGCTTTCTTGCGATCACCGGCTCACCGCCGTTCGGTCCGTTTCTCAGCGAATTCACCATTCTCAAGGGCGCGCTGGCTCAGGGACGGGTCGTGGTTGCCGGTCTCTACCTCGCGTTGCTCGCGGTCGTCTTTGTGGGCATGGCGACGGTGGTATTGCGGATGGCGCACGGGGCGCCGAGCGCTCCAACGGAAGACACGCCGGATCGTGAGCCGCTGTTGGCCATCGTGCCACCGGCGATCATTGCGGTGATCGTCCTCGTGCTGGGCGTGTACATTCCCGGTCTGCTCCGGGATGCCGTGGCGGCCGCGGCCGGAGCGCTGGGATAGTCAACATGGCGTTGTACACACTGCGCAACGGCGAGAGCGCCGAGGTGCTGGACATTCCGCGGCTGACGATCGCACAGTTCCGCACGACGATCATTGACGAAATCGCTGCCGGCGGTCGACTGGCGGCGTTCTTCGGCCGGGCGATCGCTTCGTCGCTCCAGGTGGTCGCGGTCGTGGCGCGCGGCGACCAGGGGACGCTGGGGGTCTGCACCACGGAGGTCGATGACGCCTATCCGGCGCTCACGCCGGAGTGTCCCCAGGCGCATTGGTTCGAACGCGAAATCGCCGAGCAGTTCGGCGTGCGACCCGACGGCCATCCGTGGCTCAAACCGATTCGGTTTCACCGCGCCCGTCGACCTGGCCACGACGCGTGGCACCGCAGCGACGCGGATACGATCGCGCCGAGTGTCACCGATTTTTTCCGCGTCCAAGGACAAGAGGTGCACGAAGTTGCCGTCGGGCCGGTACACGCCGGGGTCATCGAGCCCGGCCATTTCCGCTTTCAATGCCACGGCGAGCAGGTGCTCCATCTCGAAATCTCCCTGGGCTATCAGCATCGCGGCGTCGAGCGCGCGCTGGTTGGCGGGCCGAGCAAGCGAACGATTCATTACATGGAGACGCTCGCCGGCGACACCTCGATCGGGCACGTTACGGCGTATTGCGAAATAGTTGAGGCGCTCACGCGTGCGCGGGTGTCGGCGCGCGCGCAAGTATTGCGTGCGATCGCGCTGGAACTGGAGCGGTTGGCCAACCACACCGGCGATCTCGGCGCGCTTGCCGGCGACGTCGGATTCCTGCCCACGGCGGCGTATTGCGGGCGCATTCGCGGCGATTTCCTCAATCTGACCGCGTTGCTCTGCGGCAGTCGATTTGGGCGTGGCCTCGTCCGACCCGGCGGCGTCGCATTCGACGTGGATGACGCGCGGGTGGCGCAATTGGGCGAACGCCTCGATGCCGCCTTTGTCGACGCTGCCAGCGCCGTCGATCTCTTATGGAACACGCCCTCGGTGCCGGCCCGCTTCGAACAAGCCGGCGTGGTTGACCGCGCCGACTGCGAGGCGCTGGGGCTCGTTGGTCCGACGGCACGCGCGTGCGGCGTCGAGCGCGACGTCCGACATGAATTCCCGTCCGGCATCTATCGATTTGCGCAAATTCCGCTGTCGACCTGGCAGACCGGCGACGTGTTTGCGCGCGCATACGTGCGCTGGCTCGAACTGCAACGTTCGGTGACGTTCATCCGCGAGCAGCTCGGTATCCTGCCCGAGGGCGTCGACCGGGTGAAGCCCGCGCCTCTGGTTGCAAACCGAATCGCTGTCTCGCTGGTCGAAGGGTGGCGAGGTGAAATCTGTCACGTCGCCATGACCGACGACGACGGGCGCTTCGTCGCATACAAGGTGGTCGACCCGTCGTTTCACAACTGGATGGGGCTGGCGATGGCGCTCCGGGATCAACCGATTTCGGATTTTCCGCTCTGCAATAAGAGCTTCAATTTGTCGTATTGCGGCCACGATCTCTGAGGACGCTATGCTGAGAGTTCTGCTCGCCCGTCTTCACCAAGGGCACCGCACAATCGCCTTCCCAGTCGATGAGCCGGCAATGCCGGACCGCTTTCGCGGGGTGCCGGTATTGAACCCAAGCCAGTGTCCCGTTGGTTGTCGTGACTGCGTCGATGCCTGCCCCACCGGGGCGGCGATGAGCCGCGATGGCGGCCTGCAACTCGATCTCGGCCGCTGTCTGTTCTGCGCGGATTGTGCCGATGCATGCTCCGAGGGCGCGCTCGCGTTTAGCCGCGACTATCGTCTGAGCACCCGCGCGCGCCACGATCTCGTCCTGAGTGGACAGACGCTTCGGCTCGCCGAAGCGGTCGATGCCAAGACCCAGCGCCTGTTCGGCCGGTCTCTCAAACTGCGGCAGGTCAGTGCGGGGGGCTGCAATGCGTGCGAAGCCGACGTCAACGTCCTGAGCACCGTGGCCTTCGATCTCGGTCGCTTCGGCATTCAATTCGTCGCCTCGCCGCGCCATGCGGATGGCCTGCTGATCACCGGACCGGTGACCGAGAACATGCGGCTCGCGCTGCGGAAGACCTACGACGCCGTGCCGGCGCCGAAACTCGTGATCGCCGTCGGTGCATGCGCGATCTCGGGCGGCCCGTATCGCGATCATCCTGAAGTGCACAATGGTGCTGACGCCGTCGTCCCGGTCGACCTGTACGTGCCCGGCTGTCCGCCGCACCCGATTAGCATTCTCGATGGATTGCTGCGGCTCCTGGGGAGAATCACGCCGGACGAGGCACGTGACCTGAAGTGACGATGCTCGACGTGGGTGGGACGGTGGGCACGGAGTCCCGCCACCACTGTGGCGTTTGACGTGGGTGTCTCTACGCGCCGGCGCGGAAGTGGCGCAGCGGGATCAAACTCAGGAGCGTCAGTAACGCGGCAATGGCGAAAAGACTGCGGTACGCGATCAGCGGCGTGGCGCCTGCGGCCACGGCGCGATCGAGCGCCATCCCCGCGAGGAGCGGCGCGACGCCATAGGTGAGACTGGACGCGACGTCGGCAACCACCAGATGCCGCGTCGGTGCGTGCACGGGCGCGAGCCGAAACATGACGTGCGTGTCCGCAACGCCGAAACCGGCTGCCATCACGTTCAACCAGAAGAAGAAGCCAATCATCAGGTAGAGCGCATGCGGGGTTGCCTCGACGCCGAGGAGCGCAAGATACAGCGCCGCCAGGCCGACGCCGGTCAACCCGAAGATCGGTGCGGCGCCGAAGCGATCGACGGCGCGTCCCCAGAGGTAGAGCGAGACGAACCCACCGGCGAAGTACGCGAGCGTCGTCAGCAGCACGTCGCCTTCAGACAGTCCCAAGATCCGGCGCATCAACACGATCGTGAATGGAACCAGTGCGCGACGCGCGGCCCCGCAGAGTCCGACGCCGACGAGATAGCGCCGCAGGCGGCGGTCACGACGCAGCAGATCGAGGGCTTCGCGAATGCGCAGACGGTCGCCGTGTTCCGCCGGCGGCTCCGGTAGGCGGGCGATCAGTCCGATGCGGAGCAGTCCGCACGCCGTTGCGACGCCGAACAGCGCCGCAAAGGCGCCCGGTCGGCTCGCGAGCCATCGCTGCGCGCCGATGAAGTACGCGATGAGGGTAAAGTGCCAGACCGTGCGCAACACGCCGAAGAAGTGTCCGGTGCGTTCGGGCTCGACATACGCCCGCAGCATCGGAAACCACGCGGTGTCGGAGACGGTGATACCCGCCGTGCTGATGGCCAAGCTCAGCAGCGTGATCGCGACACCCCACGGCGCCGGCAAGACCAGCAATGCCGCGAATGCGAGCAACGGCAATCCCGCCAGCACCGAGACCGTTTGCCCGACCACCAGGATCGTTCGCTTGTGATAGCGACCGACCAAACGCAGGGTCGGCAGTTGCAGCAATTGCCCCAATGGCTCGAACGCGCTCTGCAGCCCGACGATCGCTTCGCTGGCACCGAGCGCGACCAAGGTGAGGGTCGGGAGCTGGTCGGTGTAGACCAGCCGGTGTGTCATACCCGCCGGATGGCTGACGATTGCGAGGCGACGACCGCGCGCCCGCTCAGCGAGCGGAAGTTCGGCGCTACCGTGCGGTGGAGGCATGCGGATGTGCAGCTTTCCTGACTAGGGTTTGGTGGGCGCCGGACTCTGTGGCGCCACTCGCCGGGCACGGACTCCCGCCCCCACCGCAGACGGCGCGCAGTGGTTCATTCTACGATCTCTCGGTACGTCTGGAGTTGACGCGCGGCGATCGCGTCCCAGTCGTAACGCTCCACCACGAACTGCCGCGCGTTGCCGGCCAGCCGCGCCGCCAACGATCGATCCTGCAGAGCGCGGATGACCTGTGCGGCGAAGGCGTCGGCACCATCCGCGTTGAGTAGATGCGCCCCATCTACTGCATCGAGTCCTTCGCTGCCGATGGTGGTGGACACCACCGGACGGCCGAGCGCCATCGCCTCGAGTATCTTCAGGCGCGTACCACCGCCGGCGCGCAGCGGCACCACCGCCACCGCAGTGCGGCGGTAGTAGGGAAGCACGTCGCTCACCATGCCGGTGACGTGAACTCCGTCGCTCTGCAATCGGGTGATCGAAGGCGGCGGCTCGGCTCCGACGAGCCACACCTCCGCATCGGGCACCGCGCGCCGTACCCGCGGCAGGATCTCCGCGACCAGAAATTGTGCGGCATCGACACACGGGAGGTACCCCAGGTTGCCGATGAAGAGGAGGGACGCTGAACCGCCGTCGAGCGGGAGCGGCTGGTAAGCTTCGGTATCGACGCCGTTGGGAACCACGTCGACGTGCAGGCATGAATTGGCGCTGAGTAGCCCGCGGCGATCGCTCTCGGAGACGGCAATGCAGCGGTCGAAGCGCGCGGCATAGCGCGGTTCCCACCAACGCA
>Ga0335069_10004107_pt1 | contig 21750 bp, 25 predicted proteins | sample Lox_Sample_11_FD_206714 | JGI IMG/M metagenome (GOLD analysis project Ga0335069, IMG submission 206714) | Soil microbial communities from Loxahatchee National Wildlife Refuge, Florida, United States - Lox_Sample_1.1 | ecosystem: Environmental > Terrestrial > Soil > Wetlands | place: USA...
CAGAGAAGAAGGAGCTTGGGAAGCTCCTGGGCGCCGGACTTGAGAAGATGAACACTCTTCTTGAGGCCAAGAAGGACGTCTGCTATCGTACTATCCAGTCGCTCACCAACCAGTATGAGTCTGCCTCGCGACTCCTCACCGCCCTCGGTACACAGAACAGTATAAATAAGGGATGGTAAATCTATTCACAGATAACGTCTGGGCCTGGTTCGACCCGAAATTGCCGTCGAATTACGCTCAGACTCTGTGGGATAGACTTGCCTATCGCGACGAAGGCGCCAAGTATTCACGTGCGTTCCAGCTAGGGAAGACCGATGGTAAAGTTCATCTTTTCGACCGGAATACTCAGAGGTTCAGGGCGGGCCTTGCCCCTCGGGCCAAGCGGACCCTCGAATTTGAAGATAAGGTCACGGTCAACATCACTCACACCGCTCGCGACAATGAGCCTCATGTCCCATTTAAGCTCGATACTGGTGGCCGGACACCATTCGAGTACCAGTACGGGGTGGTGCCAGCCGTAGGCGCAAACCGCAAGGGTATTATCGTCTCGCCCACTGGCACCGGCAAGACGATGATGATGGCACTCATCATCGCCACCCTGCGCCGCAAAACCCTGATCGTACTCAACGACCTAATCCTGCTGGACCAGACCCAGCAGGAGATGGAGAAGTTCTTTAGCCAACCTGTTGGGATGATTGGCGATGGCGAGTTTGATATCCAAGACATCACCGTGGCGACAGTCCAGTCGCTCCGTACTATTCTAGTCACCCAGGGCCCGAAGAACGCCAAGTTTGCCGACACTTACAATTTTGTGAAGTCGGTGGAGCTAGTCATCCATGACGAGGTGCACTTTGCTGACACAACGGGTGTTGGGGTCCTCTATCCGTACTTTGAGAAGGCAGATCGTGTCTACGGTATGTCTGCCACCCCATACGACTGGGCCCACAAGTCAGCCAAGTACGGTAACCAGGAACTTGAGCAACACTTCGGTGAAGTCATTTACGACACCACCAAGCTCAAAGGAGTAGATTTCATAGCCTTGGGCATTAAGGTACCGCTCTACGTCCATACCACCTGGCCTAGGGTAAAGAGGTTCGAATACAACGAGCACAAGAAGCTGGCTTTTATCCCTGGCAAGAGAGGTAAATACGAAGTCCAGGATCAGACCAAGAACTTCTCCCAGGCGCGAGACGACGAGATACTCAAGAACGACCAGTTCATCTCGATGGTAGCCAGGGATGTCAGGCACTATACCGACCAGGGGATGTCTTGCTTTGTGTATGCCGCACACTCCCTTGAGTATGGTGACAAGATAACCAAGGCTATTGGTGGTGATGCCATCTTCGTCAATGGCAGCATCAAGCGACAGGTACGCCGCGACATATTCCAGCAGATCCTACGCAAGGAACGCCTCGTCTTGGTTTCGGATGTGGGCGGAGTGGGGCTGGATATCAAGACCCTAGATGCCATCTTCCAGGCCTCCGACATAACAGACGTACGCCAGCTGAAGGGTCGCGTTGAGCGGGCCGCTCCAGGGAAGTCGTACGGTATCCTACATGACTACTGTTTCAGCTGCGACTTCCTGGGAAAACATTTTGATACCAGGAAGTCCCAATATCTGAAGGATAAGAACATTGTGGTTGGCGGGTGAGAATTTGGATAGAAATAGGTGACGCCACCGTGGTCAAATTTATCATAGTAGTGGTAGCTGTCTCGGTGGCGTGGCTAGCGAAGGACATGATAGAAATATTCAGGAGCCGCAAGAAGTTCAAGAGCCCTGCGGATGCGATGGTAGACACACTAAGGGGCATTGATGGCTAATGGGGCAGATTTTTGGGGTCAGATTCGGAGGCTGCTGCAACACTATCAGCCAGCCACTCCGACTGTCCAAGTCCCGTCTGCCCAACCCACAGCCCCACAAACCATGGGCACCCCAAACCTGGGTGCCCTATCCCAGGCAGAGAAGGTGGGTCTCATTATCGAAGCCGCAAAGCGTGGGGTCATGATCCGCATGCTGTATGGCGGTGAATGGCGTTTCGTAGAGCCATACTCATTTCGTGACAAGGGTCACGGACGCCTCTTTTATGGCTTCTGCCGTGCACATCCACGGCACCTAGACGGCCACACTGCATCATTCAAGGTTGAGCGCATCCAGGAAGTAGAGCTTGCGCTAGACCATCCCTACTCACCTCGCTGGCCTGTCGAGCTGAAGTAATGATGAAGGTGGTACTAATAGGTGGCGAACCTGCCACCGGGAAGAGTACCCTGGTAAAGCAGGTCATCTCTGGGCTGCCGAACGACTCTGTGCAGTTCAAGCACGGCACTGTCTGCGGCTATAGGTGGCCCACTGCCAAAGTGACTCTACTTGGTATCTACAATGAGGGAGATCAATTCCCTGGTACTGACCGCCTAAGTATGAGCGTGCAGCAACAAGTATTTAACTATATCTCGGCAAGTGCGGACACCGACAGTAAGAACGATGTGCTACTAATTGAGGGCGACCGGCTCTTTAACATGAAGTTTATTGATGGGTGCAAGGCACAGTGTAAAGTGGTGGTGTTCGTGCTCACCACTCCAGAGGACGTGCTGTCACGCCGCCATGTGATACGGGGCGACTCTCAGGGCGGCCCATTCCTGAAGGGGCGCAAAACCAAGGTAGACAATATCGTCAAGACTTTGGGGGATGAGGTCAGGGTCCGACAGAATCGCGACCACGGCGACCTAGCAAATTTGATCCTTGAGGTCTCACGTGAGCTATCCGCCTAGGTACAACAGCATCAAAGATGTGAAGTGCGAGAAGTGTGAGGCCTATATCGGGCATAGCCCAGTCAAGCAAACCAACTTCCCATTCGGGCTTGGCCACCACAAGATTGAATGTACCGACTGCGGACGCACCAACTATTTCGACCTAAATGGACAGCATATTTCAGCTAGCGAAGGGCCTCGGTGACTGCACAGCACCGATGTTCAGGCACATGTCTCAGCCTGCCCGCCAGATCCTGGCGGAGGCTGCACGGGCTCTCCTGAACTCCTCTGTTGGCCGCAGCAAGCATGTGTTGATGGCGCAGTTCATGGAGACTTACTCTCCAATGAACTACGAGCGCATTGCCTTGCAATACGACGTGTTCGGGCTCTGCAAGGCGCTGGGCCGCCTGCCGCGCAACATCAAAGACGCGAACCTAATCATTGGCTACACTAGCTTGGCCAGGATCGACAAGCTAGAAGAGATGTTCCCCAACCAGGTCATCCAGAATAAGGGTGGTCCTGTTGCCCTACCGGAGAGCTTCGTACGTGTCTATGACTTTCTGGTGGACGAGTTCCTCCTTGATGATTTCTCCGCGACTGACCTACGCAAGATGGTGGAGCTTGCCAAGGACAACGAATTCCGGACAATCGCGTCCGTAGCTAAGCTGGTCCACGACCTGCACAAGCATACCGTGTCGTTCCTGGCGTCTGCGGTGCGCCACGAGACGGCCGTTGGTAAGGCCCGCGACGGGGCGGCGTTGAGCCTCAATGACCGGTCCCAACAGGAACTGCAGAAGCTAGTCAAGCTATTCGCAGATGGTACTGGTATGCCAGAGAGCCCGCGCGCCTATGATCCCAACTGGCATAAAGACCTAGATGTAGACATGGCCATGGACGAAGAGGCGCGTCTACTCAAAGATAAAGAATGAACCTCACCAAGTTCACCGACATCAAGGGCGCCATTGAGGCCCTGAAAGACGCTGTCGCCATCGAGAAGATTATTCTCGAAGACGTGGGCACGCCGCCCAAGTCAACGGGTAATAATATCTTCATATGGTGCCCGTTCCACGGCGAGAAGAACAAGCCATCATTCTCCATCTCCCCCAGCCGCAAGATTTTCAAGTGCTTTGGTGGGTGCGGCCAATCAGGTGACGTCATCACCTGGATGGAGAAGTTCCATGGCGTCAGCACTGGCGAGGCTGTCACTACCCTTGCCAAACGGGTAAACTTCGACCTCTCGAAGTGGCAGCGCCCGGCCACCGAAGAAGAAAAGAAGCTGGAGTTGTATCAGAGGGTAATGAACACCGTGGCCGAATACTGCCACACCCTCTTCATCAACAACGAGCAGCTGAAGTCTTGGTATCTGACGGACACCGGCTTTGCAGAAGACGACCTGGACCTCTACAATATCGGGTATTGCCCCTCGGTAGACATCGTGGCTGCGCAAGTCAGCCGGATGTATCCCGAGCTGACCCAAGACGACATCCGTAAGCTGGAGATACACCGGGGCGACATCTGGAACAACGCCCTCATCTACCCTGTATGCGACGAGAGTGGCGACGTTTGCCGTATCTATAGTAAACAACTCAATCCGTCGCAGGACAGCAAGGGCAAGTATATCTCTACGACCGATAAGCACCCGCTCTTCAAGCAGGGGTTGCTCTACGGGCTACACCTGTCCCGCCAGCGTTTCCGTGATGATGGATTCAAGGCTAGGGTGGTAGAGGGCTTCAAGGGCGCTATTGCGTCCGGCGCCATGGCACTCTGTGGCACTACCTTCACGAAGGAGCAAGTCGCCACCCTCAAGCGCTATAACATCACGGAAGTCACCGTCTGCTTCGACGGCGACCAACCTGGGTATCAGGCTTCTCTACGCCTCGTAGAGAACATGCAGGACTATCAGGGTCTGCTCATCAAGCTGGCGCAGCTGCCTCTTGATTCCCAGCCTGACCATGTCGTCAAGCAGCAGGGCCGTATGGCCATGGAGCAGATCTTCGAGCGTGCGATGATGCCGCTCGAATTCGTCATCACCACGAAGTTCAGTAGCGGCGTTTTGTCTCTGCAGGAGCAGTACGCCTTGCTGGCAGAGGTTCGTCCCTACCTCAAGAAGATGTCTGTGCTGGAAGCGGAGATTAACGTCCGCTACATTGCAGGCATGATGAAGGTACAGCCAGAGACGTTGTTCGATTGGGTCCGCGAGATTCGTATCGCAGATACCAACATGTTCAACCTGGAGGCTGAGAAGTCCCTTCTCTACCACGCGGTCTTCATGCCCACCAATTGGGCCGCCATCAAACAGCGTGGCTTCGGCCCAACCCATTTCGCCCTCACCATTCATCGGCGCCTATTTGAGTCGATCGAAGCTTCATATGAGGAGCATCACGTCCGTATCTCCGCCGCCACCATTAAAGATAAGGTGATGGTTAAGTTCGGCGGCCAGGCAGAGGTCTTGGCTCTCCTACAAGAGATAATGACGATGGAACCGAAGTACAAGTTCCAGCCATCAATCGATATCGTCCAAGACCTGTGGAAACGCCGTGTTGTGGGCGAGCAGGCCAAGGCCCTGGGCTCGACGGTACTGGACTTGTCGCAGGACACAACGCAGGTCCTAGCGAGCCATCGCCGGTCGATGGTCTCTATCGTGGATACCCGCCACGACTCAGCCAACACCCCACAACAGATCGCAGACAAGGCTCGCCGGGAACTCTCAGACCGCATCGCCCGACGTGGTCAGGTGATTGGCTACGACTTCTCACAGATTCTCGATGTGGATGGCAAGGTAGTGGGCGGGATGCCCATGTTGAACCTCATTATGTCGGGCCTCCAGAATCAGCACCTCGTCGTGCTCTCTGCCCACAAGGGCGTAGGCAAGTCCCTGGCCGGCATGAACATCGCCATCCCTCTCTCTATCACCCAGCAGATCCCTGGCCTGTGGATCGCCCAGGAAATGACGGAGGTTGAGCAGACCTTCCGCATGGCCTCAATCATCAGTGGGGTCAACAACACCAAGATCCAGAACGGCCTGCTCAATCACGAGGAAGAGTTGCGGGTCAACAAGGCCTTGGAGATGATCTACCGTGGGAAGCTCTACTTCCACGTTCCAGACAAGGGGAACATCGACGAGATCTATGCCATCGTTGAGGACTACTACTATCGGTATGGCATCAAGTATATTGTCTGGGACTATATCCAGATGGTAGTAGCAGGTCCGAATGAGCGTGGCATGTCCCGTGAAGAAGTGATCGGCAATGCGTCCAAGGTGATGAAGAAGCGGATTGCTGTGGACCTGAACATCCCGGCACTGCTGATCGCACAGCAGAACCGCTCCAACTACGTGAAGGGTGAGATTACGCAGGGCGAGAACATTGGCGGTTCGTACCAGATCGCCCAGGACGCCGACGACCTCTTCACCATTGCTAAGAAGGACGAGAACGAGATTGCTGAGAACAAACAGCTAAACAAGAACCGGGGTAACCGGACACTCTATATTGACAAGCGCCGTGGTGGTCCATCCGATCTCATCATACACGCCGAACTTGACACAGATACCGATGTTTCGCTTCGATATCTGGAGAAGATGGAAATTGAAGAACAACTTTTGATTTCAAAGGGCGTTGGGCGCGCCTGAGAGGTTCATATGGCAAAGGTAACTCTGATTGGCGTGTTCGGCCTTCCCTGTGTTGGAAAGGGTGCCGTCATCAGCGCCATCCAGCACCAGATGCAACGCACTTCAGCGACCGTCTCGTCGTCTGGGGAAGTGGCTGACCTACTGACGCCGGAGATCAAGGCCCAGATGAAGGGCGGTGCTCTCTTCCCGCTGGAAGACCAGCTGCGAGAGCGCATCAGGGCCAAGACCGACTTCTGGATCAAGGCAGGTCGCAGCGTGATCTTCCTGGATGGCTTCCCACGGTTCAACGATCAGGTGGACTGGCTGGTAAATGTCTACCACCCTATGATCGACGCGAATGTGATGTTCCTCAAGGTGGACGGCGGGTCCCTGGAGAACATCAAGAAGCGGGCCGAGACCCGCGCTCGCGACGAATTCGACACCGACCCCGTACTCCTGATGGCCCGGATTGACCGCCAGGCCTCCATGATCACCGGCATAGAGCAGGCGATTTTCCGGCACGGCCTGCCGTATTATACGGTGGTGAATTCCACGTCGCCCGTGGACGCCGCCAGCCAGTTCATGCGGCAGGTGCCGCCTCCCAATGACTGAGCCAGTCTACAAAGACAAATACTTCAGAACGATGCATGACGACCTGGGTAAACCGGACCCAATGCTCGATGTGTATCTGTTCGCAAAGGCGTTTGAGAACGTCTACGCATTCGTCACAAGAACTGTCGACGAGGCGACTGGGCAGGAGATATCAAATATATCTGTCTCTGGCGGCCATTTCGATACGTCCGGCGCAGACATGGTTACGATAGTGATAGATGGTCAAACATGGACTTATGGAGGGAACGATGGGACTAAATAGCATCGGGGCTGACAGCGATCTCAAGAAAGCAGAAGAGCCGACCACTCCCACGCCGATGGCCATTTACTTGGCCGGGCCCATTGATCAAGTGGGCTCCAAGCAGGACGGCAAGGAGGCGCCGGCCATAGAGAGTTGGAAGCAGGACCTCATCGCCCTGCTCTCACACCTACCTGTGGTCTGCTTCGATCCATTCACCGCCTTCAAGCTTAGTGGGCGGCGTGCCACCTGGCTTTCCAAGTACATATACGAAGTGAACACTCAAGCCATGGAGAAGGCTGACATCGTGGTGGCCTACCTCCCCAAGGGCGTCCCTGCCATCGGCACGTCCAACGAGATTTACGAGAGCGTCGGGAAGCGCATCCTCTTCATCATCACCGAGTTCGCTCCTGGTGAGTCTGTGGCACTGGACGGGATGATCCATTGCAAGCAGACCGGGGCCCCGACGGCAATGGGCACCCGCACCAAGGCCCCGTACCCGATGGTCTACCCCATCCATCTGGACATGGGGTCCACGAGAGAAGATGCCTGGCGCAAGGCCCTGGGCGCTACCCACGACATCATCAACATGCTCATGGGTGGCAGCCGTGAGAACGACGTTTTGTCGCCCAATCTAACTGCTGCAGGTTTTGATAACACCGGGACCAAGTGAGGGACGCCATGTCTGCAGAAACCTTCGATATCCCACCAGATATGCGCAATAAGGTCGCTCTGGGCGGCCTTGACGCGTTGCGTGATCTCAATCCTCGCCTGAAGTGGATGAAGATCCCGGGCTTCTCTGTCCAGACGCCAATCAAAGCGCCGGCATATCCGGGAGACGTAGGGTATGACCTCGCCGCGAACCTTCCAAACACGTACGAGGGCGCGATGGAGCTACTCCGCCAGCACAAGGCGAGTGTGGCCATCGACCCCTTCATGTACGATCCAACCAGCAACATCTACTCGCTTTTGCCACACTGCTTCATGGACGTGCCAGTGGGCATCAAGGCGGAAGTAGAGCTTGCAAGGCCCCTACCCGACGGGGTAAACTTGTCGATCGAGGTTCGTCCGCGTTCCTCCACGTGGCGTAAGCGGCGGCTTCATGTGGCACTCGGTACCATTGATGTTGGGTATCGTGGGCCATGGTACTTCACCCTCCAGAATCCGAATCCGTTCCCTGTCTCGATTCCAAACGGCGAGTTTTTGGCGCAAGCGGTCTTCGAGCTGAACGTGGTTCCGAAGCTGGAGGAGGCAACCACCCTCACGGAGTCGGAGCGTGGGGAGAAGGGTTTCGGATCCTCGGATCTGGCCCGGAGAAACCAGGTAGTCCCTCGGACTAGCTAGCTGGGCTATGGGCCTGGCAACCTAACCCCGAGGACACTCGATGGTGGTTGCCAGAGCCCAGATGAACCGGGAACGTCCGCTACCCATACCGAAGCACCCTGGCGCACACCCAAAGCAGAAGTGTGTCACCTGTCCGCACCAGAAGAAATGCTACTCGACCAAAACATCTCATAATAAGACGGTGAATCACCTCAATGTAGCTATTAATATTTACATCTGCCGCATTAAGATGGGGATCGACGTAAACAACAGTACGAAGAACCTCCTCAACTTACTGCGCCCCGGCATCATCAAGCTCGTCACCAGTGCCCGTCGCCAGTCTGGCGGCGATCACATCGACTTCGATGAGATCCTGATGGACGCCCAGTCCAAGGCCATCGAGTTCCTCACCTATGACTACCAGATTGGTGACTTCCTGGTGGCCACAGCATACCTCTTCAACCCTATTTCAGGATTCTTGACACGTTGGGCCCAAACCGCGATGGCCCAAACCCGCAAGTTCAATAGCCATCACCGCCTCTTCGGAGACATCCCGACCGACTCTCAAGAATCAGACGAATCTGACAGCGAAGAAGACAATTATATAGATCGCCGCTCGCCAGATGAATACATGACAGCATTTGGGCAGATGGTCACTTCGCCTGAGTCGGCTGATAAGAGCATGCTCCATGAGGCGATGTCCGTCATAGAGGATGGAGTCACCCTCAACGCCAACGAATATCGAGTTCTCCGGTTCTGCCTCGCAAATGCCAATGAGGCCAATGCCTCCCGGCACGTAGATGGATTACATCTGCAGCTGGCGGTGCTTATGGGAGTTTCACGGCCCCGCATCACCAGGCTATACAAGCGTGCGAAGGACAAGTTGACCGAGGCGTACGCCCGGAGACAGAATGAGCATACCAAAGAAGGGCACCTGCCCCAAATGCGGGTGCAAATACCCGAATCACTTCGGGACATGCCCGATCGCAAAGAAGAAGTATCCACCATGCGCGGAATGCAAGGTCTTGTGGCCGAACCACAAGGGAACCTGCAGCCAACGCGCAAAGAAGAACTCGCCAGATTCGTCACCGACGAGTTCGGTATCTCCCGCATCCGCCACCCAGAGCGGACCGTCCCCTCGGGAGAGATTGGCGCAAATACAAGACCTGCTAAGATCATCAGGTTTCGTCCTCGACGCAGACCGGGGATGGCGTAAGGTCTACGCCACGACTGATGGGGACACCATCGTCGTCTCCCCAACCTGGGCCCCCTTCAGTCACACTCTCACAGAGCCTGGGAAACAGCCAGAAGTGGCCATCAGCGGCTTCTCTGTAACCACCTTCAAGTCGCACTCCGTGAAGACTCCGAGGGAGCTGCTCGAAGAGCTGCTGCCACAGCCCTGTCGAGACGATGTGTTGGGGCTCATCGACAACCTGGGCTCAAGCACCAGCCGTGCAGCATCCTCAGTGATGGCCATGCGCTGCGAGATGTGTCCGCCCACCAGCCCACCCACTCAAGAGTATGCCACCGTGGGCAACAAGGTGCTGTGCCTGACGCACGCCGGCTGGACGTGAAAGGCTCCGCATGGGCGTCCCACGGCACGAGCCTGGCAATTGTCCATCATGCCACACGCCCACGCATGCGTGTGTTGAGGGAGAGTTCCGGTTCTGCGATGAGTGTGGGTACCTGGAGGGGGAAGCTTACGTCTTCCGGTACGAGCCAGTTTATTTGTCGTTGAGGGACTGGCATTGTGTCGCTGCCATGCTGTGGAAGCAATACCGGGACAGGAAGATTAGTTGGGAAGAATACGATCACACCATCACGTGGGAAATCTGTCTCAAGAGCCTGAAGCCACTCTATATTAGAGGATTCCTATGAGCTTTGTGCATCTGCACGTCCACACGAGTTATTCGCTGCTCGATGGTATCTCGCACCGCGACCACCTTATCAAGAATGCCAAAGAGTGGGGCATGCCTGCCCTGGCAATCACCGAACATGGCTCCATCTACAACGCGGTCAGCTTCTATCGGAAGTGTGTAGACGCAGGTATCCAACCGATCATCGGGATGGAAGCCTATATGGCTCCAGACTCCCGAAAGAATACCGACTATAAATCCGACAACGAGGACACGAAGGATTTCAGTAAGGCCGTCTATCATCTCACCCTACTCTCGAAGAACGCGATTGGCTATAAGAATCTGAAGACTCTCTCGACCCTAGCTTTCCGTGAGGGCTTTTATAGAAAACCACGCATAGATATGGAGATCCTCTCGCAGTATAGCGAGGGACTCATCGTCCTGTCCGGGTGCTTGGGGTCTATCTCCTCCCAGTTCATCGTCAGTGGTCAAAAGGACAAGGCTATCGAGTTCCTGGACAAGCTACGCTTCATCTTCGGTGAGGACTTCTACCTGGAGATCATGAAGCACGGCATCCCGGAAGAGAAGCTCGTCTCCGATGCCCTCATTGACATCGGCAAGACCCACGGCATCCCGCTGGTGATGACCAACGACTCACATTTCACTGAGCAGGGTCACTCCTATGCCCATGAAGTAGCACTAGCCTTTGGTACCGGCAAGCACATTCATGACCCGAATCGATTCAAGTTCGAGGGTGATGGCTATTGGTTCAAGAAGCCTGAGGAGGTGTGGGCCACCGCAGTAGAGGCGGGCTTCCCCCAGGAGGCGTTCACCAATACTATCCTGATCCAACGGAAGATTGAGGACTACGCTTTCAAACTGGTTGGCAAGGACAAGAAGACAGGGCAATACAATGCTCCCATGGTCCCCATCTTCCGCGACCGATTTGGTCGCGCATGGTCCGCCGAAGAGTGCCATCCAAAACTCCAGATGACGGCATGGGAGGGTCTATCCCGCCTCGGCCAGCAGCGGGCAGAGGCCGGGCTGCCCGATATCTCCCAGGACCCACGTTACACAGATCGTCTCCAATTCGAATTGGAGACGATGCAGAAGAAGAACTTCTCGTCGTACTTCTTGATCATCGCAGACATCATTAGGTTCATGTATGAGGAACTCAAAATACCCAAGCCGGTCGGTCGTGGTTCGTCGGTCGGCTCGCTCGTTTGCTACTGTTTGGGTATCACCTCGATGGACCCAATCGTCTTTAATACTCCGTTCTATCGCTTCATCAACGAAGGGCGTAAAGATCTACCAGATATTGATACCGACATCTCCCAGAGGCATCGCGGCGAGGTCATTGCATACATCGTTAAGACCTACGGCGCCGACCGGGTGGCACAGATCTGCACGTTCCAGACGCTCGGCGCGAAGCAGGCGGTAAAGGATGTGGCTCGTGGCCTCAACGTCCCCTCAGTCATAGCTAACCAGGTCGCCACCGAGATGGGGGAGCTGGATAAGGACGACAAGCTCTCAGAAGTCCTGGCCGACAACGCCAAGGTCCGGGAGATCATGGAGCAAGTCCCCCAGTGGATTGAGGTTGCGAAGATCCTGGAGGGCAATGCTCGAAACACTGGCGAACACGCTGCCGGCATCGTGATCTCCAACGACCCAATTGAGCAGTACGTGCCGCTCCAGCGCCCGAACAAGCATGGGTTCAATGTCACGCAGTTCGACATGAACGACATCGCTGCCGTGGGACTCCTGAAGCTCGACATGCTCGGGCTGAAAAATCTCGATGTTATCGACGACACCATTCGTGGGGTCCAGGAGATGCTATCTGTGCAGGGCATGACTGCCACTATGCCTCGTCCCGGTGTGGTTTCAGTCAACGGCAACATCATCATTGACTTCTATAACGTACCCCTGGACGATGCGCCGACCTACACGATGCTCCAGGATGCGAAGTTCGTGTCGGTGTTTCAGTACGATTCGTTCGGCTTCCGGGCCATGATTAAGGAGATGAGGCCACAGGTGTTTGATCACCTCATGGCGCTCAACGCCCTCTATCGCCCAGGTCCTATGAAGGAGGCCGAAATCACTGACCCGGTGACCGGCGAGAAGAAGAAAGAGGCTTCGATTGCCCAGCGCTTCATCAACCGCCGCCATGGGCGCGAGGCCGTTGAAGTCTGGCACCCAGAACTTGCCCAGATTTTCAGTGATACCTACGGCATGCCGCTCTACCAAGAGCAAATCTCGGAGATGGCGAAGATTATCGCTGGCTTCGACGATACCGGTGCCGACGAATACCGCGCAGCCATCGGCAAGAAGGACAAGGAAAAGTTCGAGGCCGCCCAGAACAAATTCAAGCAGTGGGCTGGTGAAAGGAAGCAGCGCGACCCAGTCTTCGTCGATGGGCTCCTGAAGAAGCTGGAAGGCTTCGCCCGCTACGGCTGGAACCGTGGCCATTCGGCTGGCTATAGTTACATTTCCTATGTGACCGCCTACCTGGAGTGCCACTACCCCATCCAGTACTACACTGCACTCCTGAATGCGAACTTGGACAAGGCGCCTAAGCTCGCCAAGTTCTTGACACTCGTCATGCAGAAGGGCGTCGTCATCAAGCCGCCAGACGTCAATAGCTCTGGTCCGTTCTTTACCTTTAAGGGCGAGACCATCTATATGGGTCTACGTGCGGTGAAGATGCTTGGTGAAACCGCCCTGGGGCAGATACTCGATGCCCGTAAGGATGGACCATTCGACTCATTCGTGGACTTCATGATGCGGATGAAGGGTCGTTCTAACGTCAACAAGACGGTGAAGGAGAACCTAGTGAAGGCAGGGGCCTTCGCGTGGGACACGACACTCACTGCCAAGGATATGTATAACAGCATCGTGCCTATCCAGGACAGGCTCGGTAGAAAGCCTGCCAAGGGTTTCCGTGATCACACCCAGCTTGACCTGATCCAGGTCATGAAAATAACTGGCGAGGAGTTTAGCGAGACCGAGCGGCAGGAGATGGAGCGTACGGTGCTGAACTTCTACATCTCTGGGCATCCAGCCCAGACCTACCATCGTCTCATCCCCTATCTCGCCACGGACAGCGATGCGCTCTACTGCACCCCATCGGAACTAAATACCGAAATCGAGCCCGATGAGGAGACGGACCGTCAGGGGACTCCGCTAATAGGCCGGAGGATTTCGCTCATCGGTGTTGTAGGTGAGAAGGAATACAAGATCACCAAGAATGGTAAGCCCTATATCAACATGACCATCTCCGATCAGTTCGATAAGCGTAAGGTCATGATCTGGTCTCCCTTGGCCACCCAGGTATGGCCCACCCTCTATGACAACTGCCCAGTAATGGTGACCGGCGTCCTCAAGGAAGACAACTTCCGGCCCGGAGAGGTCCAGCTACAGGTCCACAGCTGCCTCTTGTTGTCGAATGGCTTCCCGCTGCGTGGGGTGGTGGTGGACAGCATGCCAAAGGTAGACAAGGCCGCCCAAATCCTGGGTGCAGAGCCGGTCTCCACCACGATCATCCGGACGCCAAACGGCAACATGGCAGTTCCGTTCAAGTACGAGGCTCGGCTGTCCCCGGGACATTTCGATAGCCTCAAAGACCTTTCAGGTGTTACATTTGTCCTGAATACGCAGTAGTGGGGTATGGATGGCTACCGACAGGGACGAAGCGGAAATCATTGACGTCGTACGTGGGCTCCGCCAGTACATCACTGGCTTCGACAACTCGCATGTGCTCCTGGGTAAGGTGCATGCGATTGCCGATGAGGAGATCCGGGAGAGGATTCGCGTCGTCGCCTCGAAGATAAGCGGCGTGAGTCGAGAAACATCAGCCGTACTCCAGGCCCTAGAGAAGAGTACCCAATACCGTAACATCTTGAAGAAGTACAAGATCACCAACGACGAGGAAACCGATGGCTGAGCACAAAGTAGAGGCACCACCAGAGACGTTTGAAGGGGAGCTTGCCAAGAAGTACGTGCGCAAGACCAACCTGAGCTGTCCGAGCTGCGACAACGCCAAGATGATGGTGAGGGCGGAGATCGACAACTCGGACCAGTTGGAGTGCCCGCGTTGTAGCAACTCCTTCGCCTCCCAGAAGGGCCAGTATTAGTGCCGCCTTGCCTCAACTGCCGAGGTAAAAGGGGTAACACTGCAGTCTGGTACTGCCGTGCATGTAAGAAGTATATGCCGGCACCAAATGGGAATAGGTGTCCCGGATGTTTCGCGTTTAGCACGGCGATGCAGCAGATACCAGTTGGGCCCGACCTAGTGGCCATGCTGCTCAATCGTGACGAAGAAACAGGGAAGAAACTCCTGGAGGCTGTGGGATAACCATGGGCGGGAAGACCTGGGGCCCCAAGGAAGATGGGAGACTTCGAGAGATGGCGGGGTGCCTTCCCGTCGCAGAGATAGCCAGGCAATTGGGAAGAACCCAGAGGGCAGTAAGATGGCGATCCGAAGTGCTCCAGGTGTCATTGTCTGTGATCAGGTGCTATTCCCTGAGACAAGCGACGAGTACTTTAGGCATATCAAAGTACACTTTACTCGCTGCCCGCGAGGAGCTGAAACAGCAGTGGTCACGTACGAGATTTCGACCCGATTCTGGGAAGAGCAAATACACAATCACCCCGGCCCAGCTGGGAGAGATATCACGACACCTTAAGGAGAAGAACAGTGGCCAAGCAGGAAATCGACATTGAAGCGATGATGGGGAAGCCAGCAGACAAGCTGACGCAGGGTGACATGTTGGCCGCCTTGGATCAGGCTGCGGCCGGTATCTCGGATCCAGCCATCAAGAAGTCGGTAGGTGCACTAAAGGCTCAGATGGCAGGCCACACGCATGACTACGGCAACGACGGACAGTGCAAGAACTGTTTGCATCACCGCGACCCAGCATAGCCAATACGCAAACAAACGGTTCTTCAGACTCCTGGCATCTAGTGGAGACGCTGTGGCCTTAGAACTACTAAAGGGCGCCTACAATCGATGGCGCCTGATCATGCCCATTTGGTCGCACGCAGGCGAGCCATTGCGCCTGGAGATACTATCCTATTCTGTAGTCAATTACACTGAGAGAAAGTCGATGGGGCCAGCAAAGGTGGTCCGTCAGTATTTCTCTGGTGTAGGCAACACGGTTCCCCGGATTGAGGTCACGCAGAGACGCAAGGGTGTTTACCAGGTCGATATCTACAGCCACACCAACAAGAACAAGACCTATTCCACTGTCCTTCTGAAGGAAGACTATTAGTGGGCACCTACGCCATAGACTTCATCACCTATACCGATATTCATCACTACGAGTATACAAACGGTCTCACTGAAGATGATGTGGTCGCCGTCGAACGACAAGTCCGTGACGAGGCTAAGGCCAGAAACGTTGATTTCATCCTCTTCACTGGTGACAGGTTCGTCTCACGTAACCCTACTGACAAGGTAAAGTGTAGGGCAGACGCGGAGTTGAGAGCACTCAATGAGCTTGGTAAGCCTATATTCGAACTATTGGGCAACCACGACCGCTACACCAAGAGCCCATTCTCTGGGCACACGTTCCATGTCGTTCAAGTCTGGATGGACCAGCTCCGAAACGTCGTGGTTATGGACGAGCGAAAGGCATACCGGCACGTATTTCCCTCCGGCATCATTCTTGAGCTTCAAGCCATTCCGGCTGACCACGAGTTGAACGCCTTCCCATTCAAATTTGAGCCGGCGCACTTTAGACTTTGCCTCTTCCACAACATCGTAATTGGATCTCAGGTCGATGGGGGCCACATGGCCACCCATGGCATCACTCTGGATGTGATGGACCTGCCCGCCTTTGATATGGTCCTAGGTGGAGATAACCACGTCCGGCAGGACTTGCCATTCAAGAATACTATAGGGATGTATACTGGTGCTCCGATGCAGCACGGGTGGGGTGACATGGGTCAAGAGAGAGGCTTCTCTCATATCCACCTAGAGAAAGATGTCAGTGGGCAGCTACTGGCCGCCCGCACCGAGTTCATCAAAACAAATACTCCGAAGTTCATCAAGACGGCAGTTAATTTCAAGACGGAAGAGGATCTTCTGGCGGAAATAGACATGAGCCGCCGTGACTACACCAATAACATCGTCCACCTAACCATTAGGGGCAGTCGTGAGGACCTAAGCAAGGCGAACACAATGCGACTCCAGGACAAGATTCGAGCCGCCACAGGCGCCCGCCTCATCAGGGTAATGGCTGAGCCAACAATGGAATTCCAGGAGCAGATCCAAGGGATGTCGCTGATTAAGACCCCACAGCAAGACCTTGAATTGCTCCTGGCCGCGCCGAACTATGACGTGGGGGACTTGGACCGGAAGAAGTTGGGGCAGATGGGTAAAACTCTACTGGGGGCGGTAGGTGGCAGATGAACGTCAAGATCGCAAAAGACCCACAGATTGTTGAAATCCTGGCAGCGATTGCCTCAGGCAGTGATCCAACCAAGGAGCAGATAGAGGTCCTAACCAAGGACTACGACCAACAGATGGTGTTGATGCGGCGCCAGCGAGTTGGTCCCATCTCCATCCGTGTAGATGGCAAGGGTGTGTTTGTCTCGTCCGACTTCAGGCATGTCTATGGCCACGCCTAAACCAGAGTGTAGAGGGGCCTTTGGCCTCACCCACAGAGAGCTGGCCAAGAACTGGGTCCATACTTGCCCGGCGTGTTTCTGCAGCCTACGCCATCTCTTCTCAACCACGAGCAATGCCAAGGCTCCTTGATGTTAACCCGACTGGATGGTACTCCTATGGGTGGCACGAGACGGTGCCGCTCGATGGGCTCGGGAATGTCTGGCTCAGCGGCATCAACAACGCTCGGGCCGGAGGGTCAAACGGGGCGGGCAAGTCCTCTCTCTATCGCACCGTCTGCCGGGTCCTATTCGATAGGGACGACATCGAGCAGAATACTACCAAGTGCGTCAACCGCGTCTGGGACAACGGCGCTTGGGGCAAAGTTTCGTTCATAAACGACCGTGACGAGAAATGGCGTGTCATCGTCACTCGCTCATGGAAGGCCGCCCAGGGCATCCCGGCAAAGGAAGTGGAACGCGAGCCATCTGAGCTTCAGCGCAATGGGAAGACCTATTCTGGCACCGACATCTACTTGGAGATTTGGGATCCCAAGTCCGGCGTGTGGCTTGATAGGCGACCCACGCCGCCTGCCGGCCAGAAGATGGATGTGAAGTATACGAAGGCTTCGGTGCTTCAGGCCTTCGGCATGTCCTTCAGCCAGTTCCTGTCCGTCTCCTATATTGCCCAGGCCCGTGGCCTCCGCCTTGTTGAGGGCGGGCCCAAAGAGCGGATGGACATCTTCTCAGAGTTTGTGGACCTAGCCATCTGGGACCACGCCACTGCCCATTCCAAAACAGAGAAGCAGCTTCTGCAACAGAAGGCCGATCAGCTCCAGGCCATCATCAATGGTATGGGGATGTCCAAGGACGTCATCACCATACCCACTCCGGAGGAATGCGAGGCTCTGGATAGGTCCATCGGGACGTATGAAGAGCGATGTGTAGCACTGGGCCAGGAAGCAGACAAGCTCGCCAAGCAGTTAGATACAGAAGAGAGTCGTCTGAAAGCTATCGCCAGCGGCATCCAAGCTGCCCAAGCCGATCTCCGGCACTATGAAGTGAGCCTCGCTGCGCATGAGTCGTCTCTACGTAACCTGGGGCCATCCTACGACGCCAAGGTACTTGAGGCGCAGCGGCAGATCCAGTCTCAGACCGGCCTATCGGATTCCGACATTCGTATGGCCCAGCTGCGCACCAAGATAGACATGAAGGTAGGCGACCTGAATGCCATTATGACTGATGGTGGCCAGTGTCCGACCTGCCATATGGTGGCAACGCGGGAACACCTCGCCAGCGAGCGCGCAGTCGTTGGCGACGAGATTGAGAGGCTTGAGAAGGAGCTGCTTCTCATTCAGGGCGAGCACGATCAGCGCCAGCGAGACCTTGAGCAGAAGATTGTCGATACAGTCTCGTTGATCCGTGCACAGCAGGCCGCCGAGCAGCGTGCCATTGGGATCCAAGTGGCCAGTGTCAAAGCTGTCATTGCAGAGACTCAGGCCAGACTACAAGCGCTACGGGCGGAGCAGGCGCAACTACTCGACAACCCAGTAAAATCAAGGCTTGAGCAGGTACGGACTGAGTACTCGATCACCCACGGACAGCTGTCTGGATTTAAGACCCGTCTAGACAAGATAGCCTCTGACTTGGAGAAGGTCGAGGAGATTAATACCAAGATTGAAGCTAAGAAGACAGAACTTGCCAGTGTACAAACCGACATCAAGTATCACAACGCCCTAGAGCGTATCTTCAGCCGGGACATCAAAGCCCACAAGTTCGAGGCTGTGGTACGTGAGCTGAATATGCTTATCAAGGAGTGGATCGATCTTCTCACTTCAGAGGCTGTGAAGGTCACCTTCTCACCATTCCGTGAGAAAGGCGATGGCGAATTTGCTTCTGAAATACAGATCCTAGTAAAAGAGGGACCCAAGGAAGACGTAGACATCATCGCATACTCTGGTGGCGAGAAGCAGCAGATCATTCTGGCCATCATCTGTGCTTTGTGGAAGCTCGCCAGCTCGCAGGGGACAGGCATCAACGTCATCTGCCTGGACGAGGTGTTTTCTATGATGGACCCGGGGAACCGGGAGACGGCCGTGCTACTACTTGATCGCATGAGAGCCCGTGGCTATAGCACCATGTTCGTGATTTCTCATGACGACCTGATTCGCGACATGGTGAAGACGGACGCACATTGGGTAGTCATCAAGAATCCAGACCACATGACGCACATCGAGAGGAAATAATGGAAACCACCAACGAGCCCGTGCCCATGACCGTGCAGCCGCCCCCAGAGGCCCCAGCGGCATCGCCCCTAGTCATGAAGTTCAACAAGGCAGCTCTGGCGCAGCCATTCGCCGTCAATATCGTCCTGTCCAAGGACGCCATCCAGCCGAAGCTCGACAAGTACTGGGAGGAGAACAAGGACCTCATCCCACGTGAGCTGACCGGGTTCGGGAAGAAAGGGTTCCGTGAGGTAAGCCGGACCAAGGTGGTAGGCAAGATTGGGTTTACTCAGTTCTATTCCCCCATCTTCCGCCAGATCGTCATCGACACGGCCGGCAGCACCGAGCGCGGGGTTCTGGCCGTCACCGACCTTGTGGTGACCGAAGAAGGCAGCTCGATGCACCTAAAATGCATCGCCTTCTATGAACCCACCATCCAGTGGGTCCACGCCGATGGCACGAAGGGGGACGATGTTCCCCAAGATCTAAAGGACATGGTAGTTAAGCTGCCAGCCGACGCAGACGGCGATGAGGCTGCAATATTCGACGCCGAGATGGAGCGCATCCGTTCCAAGAACGTGGTGCTGATACCGAAGCTGGGTGACAAAGCCGATGTGGTGGAGGATGGCGACGTCGCTGTTGTGACCAGCCACTCGCAGTTCGCTGACACCAACGAGGTGTGGAAGGACGGCACTCAGGTCAATGTGAAGTGGGCCTGCACTCCAACCCTCATGCTTTGGGGTCACATGTATGAGACCTTCAAAGGCGCGAAGGTCAACGAACCCAAGAATTTCGAGGGCGCCCTACCCGAGAGCTACCGGGCCAATGCTGGCCGCGTGGTGAAGGGCCACATCATCGTCCACAAGATTTTCTCGCAGCAGAAACCAGAAATCAACAACGATCTGGCCATCAGCGAGGGCTTCAAGAGCTTGGACGACATGAAGACCGCTGTCACCAACCGGATCAAGAACATGCTCCGCATCCAGCGAGAGCAACTCATGATCGGCCAGGTGCTGGAGGTTCTGCGTGGTAAGGCCTTCATGACGCCCATCCCGGATGTTTGGGTGGCCACCCAGGCAGAGGGCGTGTGGAACCACTTCCGGCAGCGCCACAAGTCGGAAGACGAGATGCTTCGCGCTCTGGGCCTCACCTCCCGAGACCAGTTCATCATGGAGTCGGCAAATCAGAATCGCCGGCAGCTAATGAACGCCCTCATCCTCCGCAGCTGGGGTGCTCAGGTCGGTGTGGAAGGCCCCAGGAATATCGACCAGATCTTCCAATATGAAGAACTGGTGAAGAAGCACATCGTTACTCAGATGAAGGTGGAGAAGGTCAGTTAGTGGGGTTTGGAACACCAGGGCTTGCTGTATTAACGGACCTGCTTGACTTCCATGGCGGCCACAAGGTGAACCTATATATTGGTGGTATAGCGGTAAGACACTGCCAATATGTAAAGTTCATCCACGAAGCATCGACATTTCCAATAACCGAGATGCGGTTCTTCGGGTCGCATTGGTTGGAAGTTGACGACAGTCAGCTCCCCCTGCCAACATGGCTGCCAGATGCATGGCCACCATCGCAAAACCTCCGTGACCTCGTGCTCTATTCTCCGGGCATGCCCAGTGGCACCTATCTTTCGCTATTTAGGTCGGCCGTAAACTGTAGTCGCATAGAAGCAGAGATGTCAGCCAGCGACCTGTTGCCAAATGGGCAGCAATTCAGGCTTCGCATTGGCTTTGATGTCGGCCTAATGTCGAATGCTGCTTACGTGACGTCTCGCACCAATGTCGTTGATCTCATAAAGACACACAAAGTCGAACACCTGGTTGAAGTGTTCGACTTTGAGCGTAAGCCAGTAGAGACCTAGCAGGCCTTTACGGCGCAGCCGCGATGTCCTGTGCGCTGTCGCGGCTCACCAGCTCCATCAACTTTTTGCCAATGAAGGCCTCCTGCTCCTCCAGGGTGTTGATGGTGATGTAGTATTCCTTGGAGACCAGCGGGTAGGTCTGCCCAGAACCCTTCTCGCGAGGCTTTGGGGCCTCATAGGTGCAGTACTTCCCGATCTTGGTCGAGTGGATTCGCCCGTTGGCGTGAGCCCTCAGGGTATGGATCCAATGGTCCCAGTTCGGGTTGAAGGTGAAGCCGGCCACCTCCCGTTGAGAAGTTAGACGGTACTTCTGGTAGAATGCCAACGACCCCGGCTCCAAGCTCGCCAGCCACTCAATCTTCTTCTTGTCGATCTTCACGTTTGCTCCTAGCGCAAGAGGGGTAGGCTCGATAGCAGCTTGCGCACTGCGTCACGAGGACAGGGGGTAATACCAATAGCCATCGCCTGGCCGTTCCAGGGCGGGTCTGGCTCGCAGATGAGTTTGTGCGGGATGCCTGCCCCAAGCAGGGTATGGTGAAGCTCGTGGAGATGAGCCTCATCTCGGGCGGCCAGGACGACCGCTCTCGTTCCGTTCGGAAGAGCCCCGGACGATGACTCCCCGGCAGCGTGCGTCACCTGCGCCGCGAGCGTTCCTCGTGACAAGTCAGGCCGCA
>Ga0335069_10004108_pt1 | contig 21742 bp, 15 predicted proteins | sample Lox_Sample_11_FD_206714 | JGI IMG/M metagenome (GOLD analysis project Ga0335069, IMG submission 206714) | Soil microbial communities from Loxahatchee National Wildlife Refuge, Florida, United States - Lox_Sample_1.1 | ecosystem: Environmental > Terrestrial > Soil > Wetlands | place: USA...
AGCGCATCGGTCAATTGACGGAGCACTTCAAAACGCACCAGAAGGATCACGGCTCGCGCCGCGGACTCCTCATGATGGTCAGCCGGCGGCGTCGCCTGCTTGATTATCTGAAGAAATACGACTCGGAACGGTACAAAACCGTTATCACGAAGCTCGGTATCCGCAAATAAACGTGTCCGGCCCAGTGGGGGCCGGCAAATTCCGAGAGCCTCAACAAAGTGCGTTTCCCGACAGCGACAGCCACTGGCATTCGCCTATCATGCATTGGCCTAGTCACGTATTCGCTCGCCAGTCCGACGTTCCATCGAGAATGGCGATCCTGCCTCGAAAAGAGATAAATTATGAAGCCTGAACCTACCATTGTTTCCGCCGAAATTGCCGGCGGAAAATCCATTTCCTTTGAAACTGGAAAGTTGGCAAAGCAAGCCCACGGTGCAGCCCTCGTCCGCATGGGCGAGAACGTTGTGCTGGCGACGGCAACGGCGAATCCCGAGCCGCGAACCGGCATCGATTTTTTTCCGCTGACCGTTGACTACCGTGAGTACACGTATGCCGGCGGCCGCATCCCCGGCGGATTCATCAAGCGCGAAGGTCGCATGAGCGAGCGCGAAGTGCTGACGAGCCGCCAGATTGACCGGCCGATCCGTCCGATGTTTGCGGAAGGATTTAAATGCGAGACGCAGGTCATCGCATTTGTGCTGTCCGCGGACACTGAGAACGATCCTGACGTCGCGGGAATCAACGCGGCCTCGGCGGCGTTGACCGTTTCTGACATTCCGTTTCTTGGGCCGGTTGGCGCGGTGCGCGTCGGACTGGTTGAAGGACGATTCATCGCGAATCCAACCTACACCGAGATGCGCGAGGGCCTGCTGAACATCATGGTCGTTGGCACGGCCGAAGCCATCCTGATGATTGAGTCGGGCGCCAAGGAAGTAAAGGAAGAAACAGTTGTCGATGCCATCGAATTCGCGCATGCCGAGATTAAGAAGATTTGCGCGGCGATTGCGGAATTGCGCGATAAGGCCGGCAAGCCGAAGCGAACGGTAGCGCCTCCGGAGTTCGATCAGACCTATTACAACGCTTTGCAGAAGAAGATCGGCGAGAAGCTGACGGACGCGCTCGATACGGCGAAGCATCCAAAGGCGGAGAGCTATGAGCTGGTCCGTACCTTGGAAAAAGAACAACTGGCCGAGCTTCCAGAAGAGGATGAAGAGGCGGCCGCGAAGCTGAAAGAGTATTACGAGATTTTGCGCGAGCGAATTTTCCGCGATCAAGTTATTAACAAAAAGCACCGTCCAGACGGAAGAGCTTTCGATCAAATTCGAGAAATCTGGATCGAGGCGGGTGTTCTGCCGCGCGCGCACGGAAGCGCGATCTTTACTCGCGGCGAGACTCAGGCTCTGGTTACGACCACGCTTGGCACGAGTGACGATATGCAGCGACTGGAGGGCTTCGAGGGCGAGGCCAAGAAGCGCTTCATGCTCCACTACAACTTCCCGCCGTTTTCGGTGGGCGAAGTCGCTTTCCTGCGGGGAGCGGGCCGGCGCGAGATCGGCCACGGAGCGTTGGCGGAGCGGGCGGTTTCCGCGGTTTTGCCGACCGAGGAAAAGTGGCCGTATGCGATGCGCGTGGTTTCCGACATTCTGGAGTCGAACGGGTCGTCGTCGATGGCGACGATCTGCGGTGCGTCGTTATCGCTGATGGATGCGGGCGTCCCCTTGAAGGCTCCGGTGGCGGGTGTGGCGATGGGACTCGTCAAAGAAGGCGATCAGTATGCGATCCTCACCGACATCGCTGGCGCGGAAGACCACTACGGCGATATGGACTTCAAAGTTGCCGGAACGAAGGATGGAATTACCGCCCTTCAGATGGACATCAAGGTCGGCGGCATTACGGCGCAGATCATGCGCGAGGCGCTGGCGCAGGCACAACGCGGGCGGTTGTTCATCCTGGACAAGATGGACGCGGTGCTGAGCGAGCAGCGCACTAAGGTTTCGGCATACGCGCCGCGAATTTACACGCTGCAGATTCCGGTCGACAAGATTCGCGACGTGATTGGGCCCGGCGGCAAGATGATTCGCAGCATCATCGAGCAGACTGGCGTGAAGATCGATGTCGAGGATTCGGGCAAGGTGAATGTCGCGTCAAACGACGAGGTTTCGGCGAACAAGGCATTGCAGATCATCCGTGACCTGACAGCTTCCGCTGAGGTGGGGAAGACCTACCTTGGGAAGGTCAGCCGGCTGGCGGATTTCGGCGCGTTCGTTGAAATTCTCCCTGGACTTGATGGCTTGCTTCACATCAGCGAAGTCGCGGAACATCGGATTAAAGATGTACGCGATGAACTCAAAGAAGGCGATCAGGTGCTGGTCAAGGTGCTGGCCGTCGAAGGCAACCGCATCAAGCTCTCGCGCAAAGCGATTCTCAAGGAGCAGCGAGCAAAAATGGGTGGTGGGGCTCCCGCGCCGGAAGGCACCGGCGGCGATGGTAGCCACGAAGCAGCTGAGCCAGTGGTGCAGCAGGGTTCGCCGACGGCGGTGATCGAGGGCGGCGCTGCGTTTGATGCCGACGACGAGCCGAACTTCAACCGAGTCGATGCTCCTGCGGGCGGCGAGCAGCAACCGGGCCGCCAGGAAGCCGGACGTGACAATCGCGGTGATCGCGGTGGCGACCGTAATCGCCGTCGTCGCGGTCGCGGTGGACGCGGGCCCGGAGGTGGCGGACATGGAGGACATGGCGGCCATGGAGGCGGCGGAGGCGGACGCTTTCGGCGCTAGCAGCAGCTGTCAGGTTTCAGTTGTCAGTGATCAACAGGAACGAAAGGGGCCGTGGCGAATGCGGCCCTTTCGTTTTGGCCGGTGCTTAGAACGAGAGACGTTTGAAAATGCCCTCCGGAATGTGTTCGACCGCAGTCATGATGTATCGCCAGATTTTGGGTGTGTAGAGAACGTCGGGAGACCGTTGTTCGAGCGCGCGGACGATGTCGGCTGCGACCGTCTCGGGTTCGGCGAAGCGAGCGGCGCTCTCGAGATGGTCGGTCATCGGAGTTTTGACCGGACCGGGCTTGATGGTGATTACTCTCACTCCGGCGCGGTGAAGACGGCTGCGGAGGCCTTGCAGGAAGAGTGAGAGTGCGCCCTTGGCCGACCCGTAAACATAGTTGGCGCGGCGCCCCCGATCTCCAGCAACCGAGGTGATGGCTGCGATGCAGCCAGTGCGGCGCTTTTCAAGGTCATTGGCAAAGAAGGTGAGGATTGCTGAGGCGCTCACGAAATTTACGTTCAATTCTTGGACCAGGATGTCGATTGAGGCTTCGGACTCCTTTTGATCGTGCATAGCGCCGTAGGCTAGAAGTACGGTATCGAATTGCGGCAGCGTTCGGCGGACGTAATCGAAGATTCCGGCGTGCTGTTCTACTGACGCGAGATTCGCAGGGCAAACTAGAACCTGTGCCGCACCTCTTGCGAGCAGATCGGATTGCAGCGCCGCGAGCCTCTCGGCCGAACGCGCTACCAGAAGCAGTTCACATCCTCTTTGTGCCAGTTCGCGTTCGACCGCGAGCGCGATGCCGGAGGTCGCGCCGAGAATGACGGCTTTCCGCATGGAGTGCGTGGACGATTCTTGTGGGGGGTTCATCCGCTATTTCTCCTGCGTGACACGACGCCAAAAGGAAGAAGAAAACTTCGGATCGATGTAGGGCACGAAGCTGCGCCAGTGCGGAAATGACGATTCGAATAGTGCGGGGCTCATCCGCGCATCCTTCGCCGGATAAAGTGCACCACCGCTCTGCAGGACGACCTCATCGAGCGACCGCATGAGTTCGAGTGTGCGCTCTCCGCGCATGGCGAAATCGAGGGCCAACGTCAGGCCTGGACGAGGGAAGGAGAGCATTCCGGCGGAGGGCGCATCGCCGAACCTTTTTAGCACTCCAAGGAACGATCCCATGCCGGAGTGGGCGATGCGATCTAACAATTCCTCGAAGGCATCGAGACGCGATTCCGGAATCACACATTGATATTGCAGGAAGCCTTGTTGGCCGTAGAGAAGATTCCATTGCTGGATGGAATCGAGCGGATAGAAGAACGAATTGTACGGAACGGCAGTAGCGCCGCTCTTCGCTTTGTGGAGGTGATAATAAGCCGCATTGAACGCCTTCACCGTATAGCGATTCAGCAACCATTCGGGCAAGGCGAAGGGCATGGTGGGGCCCTTCTTCGGAGTGAAGGACCTCGACTCCGTGGTCGAGTGATTTCCGCGAAAAAAGATTCCACGTGGATTTTTGCCGGCAAAACAATCGAGCCAAGCGACCGTGTATTCGAATCGGCCGTCGCTCTCATGGCTCAGATCCAGAAATGTTTGGAGAGATTGGAATGGAGTCAGGTCGGCGTCGATCCATGGCCCCGCGACCTTACGGAGTTGGATGTCTGCCCACGCGATTACTCCCGTGAGGCCCAGCCCGCCGATGGTTGCGCGAAACATATCGGCGTTTTGCTCGGGGCTGCAGAGGACGAGTCCGTGGTCGGAGCGGTGCAATCCAAACTGGCGAATGTGAGCGCCAAAAGTGCCGGCGCAATGATGATTCTTGCCGTGAACATCGTTTGCGATCGCCCCACCCACTGTGACGTATTGCGTGCCGGGAGTTACCGGCAGGAACCAGCCTTTTGGAAGAAACACATTAATGATGTCTGCGAAAGTCATGCCACTTTCGCAGCGGAGAATGCCCTTGAATTCGTCGAAGCTGAGGATGCGATTGAGGCGACTGCAGTCAATCAGTTCACGATCGGCGTTAAGGCAAGAATCTCCATAGCTTCGGCCTAACCCGTAAGGCAACAAAGAGGCGATTGCTGTACTTCCGAGGATTCCGGCGACCTGATCATCCCACGCGACTCTGTGGACGTGCGAGTGTCTCACCGCGGGATATCGGCCCCACGAGCAATAGGTTGTGCTTGGCAGCAGGCGAGCCGATCTTTTGCGCGCGGTTGCGGCAACCTGGGCGGTCATTATTACTGACTCCCCCGCAGCATACTGGCCGCAACCACCAGGGCTGCGGCTGCGGCGACGGCATAGCTGATTCGATCGCGGATTGCAAGAGTGACCGGGTCTTCTTTCAATTCTCCGCGGTGAGCGAGCAGCCAGGTTCGGCCAAGCCAATAAAGAACTATCGGACACAGAAAAAATAGCCACTCCGGCGATGAGTAGAGCACCCGCACTTCGCGGCTCTGGACGTAGAGGCTCAACACCACGACCGCCGAAAAGCTGCTTCCCACCCCGAAGGTAAGCAGTAGCTCGCGGTCCTGAACTCTATATCCCCGGCCCGAGTTTCCCGAGGCGACCAGATCGTTGGCGTGGAGGAGTTCCGAGTAGCGCTTCGCCATCGCGAGACTTAGAAAGAAGAACATGGAAAACGCGAGAAACCATTGCGATAGCGGTGTGCCCGAGATTAGCGCCCCAGCAAGAATGCGAAAGCTGTAGAAGCTCGAGAGGATGAATACGTCGAGCAAGGCGGCCTTCTTTAGGTAAAGCGAATAGAACATCGTGAGGGCCGCATAAGCGGCGAGAGCGAGGCCGAAATGGTGGTTGAGCAACCAGCCCAGGCCGAGCGAAGAGGCTAGTAGAACGGGCGAGAGGATCAGGCCGTCGCGAATGGAAAGCTGACCGGCCGCGAAGGGCCGATCCTTTTTCCAGGGATGTTCGCGATCGGAGTGGAGATCGAGGAGGTCGTTGAGGATGTAAAGGCCTGAGGCGCAGAGGCCATAAAGAATGAAGCCAATAAAAGTGCGGGCGATCGGCTCCAACGACAAGTTGTGAGAGAGCGCCAGCGGCAAGAAGAGCAGCAGGTTCTTGGCCCAGTGATGTCCGCGGAGAGCGCTAATCCATGTGGAGAGCGAGACCGACGGATCGGAGATAACCCCTTCGACGTTCGTCACGCCTGCCGCTTGTGCAGCGCGGCGGCTCGATCCCACGACATAGGCGGCGCGTGCCTCGCGCCACACCGGAATGTCGGCGGCGGAATCGCCCATGTATTCGAAGCCGGATTGGCGAAAGCGCTGCGCCAGAAAAGTCGCCTTGTTGCGGCCTTTGAGGTTTAGGCGCCCATCGCTCGCATGGACTTCGTCAAAGAGGCCGAGGTGTTGGGCGACTTCGTCAGCTAGTTCGCGATCGGCGGCGGTGACCAGCGCGAGGCGGCAGCCTTTCGCGCGTTTCTGCCGAAGTAAATCAAGAACCTCGGGGCGGTAGGGGAGGCGCGCTGGATCCAGTTGCACTCTCGCCGCGAACTGGCGCTTGAGAAAAGCTTTCCCCGAAAGCAGCCAGAACGGCAGGCGCAAGAGAGTCAGGGGACTTGTCTTGAGCAGAGCTAGGACAGACTCCCACAGCAGATTGCCGCGAATCAGAGTGCCATCGAGGTCAACGCAAAGAACGGGCGATGGCGCCTGCGCGAGCTTTGCCCCTGTGACAGATCCCATGAGTGTGATCGTCGCATAGAGGATAAAGTGAATCTCGGGACGGAGGTACGCAGAGGTAACGTGAGTAACATGCGCGAGGCCAAGACGGGAGTTACTATGAGCCAGTCCCAGGCACGGCCGATGTGTCCTCTGGATGAACTCCGTCGAAAGGAATTCGCGCGCCCTCGCGGTGTATGGACCAAAAATACAGCCCTTCTGAACCGACCGCCATGGAGTTACTTCATGAGTATCTGCGAAGACCATGGATCATGGTTGGCGCGCTCAGCATAGTTACTTTCGTACTCTATTGCGGGACCTTGTCGTTCGAGTTTGTTTGGGACGACTGGCCGCAGATCGTCAACAATCCGATCATTCGATCGTGGAGCAATCTGCCGCGGGCTTTCACCAGCGATTTGTGGTATCACGTGGCCAGGAATCAGGTGTATTACCGGCCTCTGTTTGTGGTGTGGTCGATGCTGAATTTCAGCCTCTTCGGGTTGCGGCCTTGGGGATGGCATCTGGGGGCGGTGCTGCTGCACGTGGGTGCGGTTGCGTCAGTTTTTTGGCTGGCGAGGAAATTGGGAGTCGAGCATTGGACTGCGGCGCTGGCGGCGCTGATTTTCGCGGTTCATCCCATCCACATCGAAACCGTGGCATGGATATCCGCTGCGTCGGATTCCATGGTGGCGATGCTGGCGGCGTTGGCTTTTGTGGCATTTCTTAATGGCCGCGAGCCGCAGCGGCCGCGATCGCTCGCATGGAATCTGGCATCGCTTGTCCTTTTCCTCGGTGCGCTGCTGACCAAGGAAATGGCGGTGACGTTCAGTGCGCTGGTGGGAATCTACGTTTGGCTGAAGCCGGAAGAGCAGGGATACTTCGCATGGAAGAGGCTGCGCGGCGCCGTGCTGGCAGCTCTCCCATATGCTGCTGTGACACTCGCCTATGTGTGGTTGAGGAAACATGCGCTGGCACATTCGACCTGGCGCTTCGATACCGGACACGGGGCAATCGATATCGCGAAGACATTGCCCATGGTGCTTGCCTTCTATCTTCACAAGTTGATCATCCCGGCTGGGCTGACTGGCCTTTACTACACCCCATACGTGACGGGCGCCATCTTCAAGCCTGTTCTTTTGCCGGCGGCCATGTTGGCTGCATTAGCAGCGGGATTGTGGTATTGGAGCCGGCGGGAGCAAGATCCGACAGTTGCCTTCGCGGGATTGTGGCTGCTGGTGGGCCTTGCACCTGCCCTGTATTTGCGTAACTTCGGCAATGGCGATTTCGTTCGGGACCGATATATTTACCTGCCTTCCATCGGATTTGCGATTCTCGCGGCCAAGGGGTTGCGAATGTTGCCCTCTTTGCGGAAGTGGAGTGCAAAAACCGTGCAGGTAGCCGCGGTCGTCGCATTGTGCAGTCTTTATGCCGCGGCGTCGTTCTCACAGCAGGTTTATTGGGGGAGCGGATTCCTGGTGTTGTTGCGGGGACAGAGCCTTTATCCGGGAAATCCAAATGTGTTTGTGGGGCTGGCTGCGGAGTACAGCGAGCGTGGCGCGAACGAGAAAGCGATTGAGATCGCGCGTGAAGGGGTGCGACAGCACCCCGAATATGTTTACACTCTGCTGTCGCTGGCGGAAACGAATATTCGCGCGGGCCATTTTGACGAAGGGCGAATCTGGCTAGACCGGTTTCTCGCGGCGAATCCTGACTTCTTAAATTCCGAGACGGGGATTGCGTCGGCTGCGGGGCTTTATGGACGGATGGGGAATTTTGATCGCGCATTCCAGTTATGCGACCAGATACTGGCCCGAGATCCCAATCTGTATACCGCGCTCTACAACTGCGGAAACATCCACCTGATGGCGAACCAGTATACGGCGGCCGAGAAGCTCCTGACACGAGCCTCGCAGGTGGTTCCGGAAGAGGCTGGTCCGAAACACTATCTTGGGCGCACGCTGCTGGAAGATGGCCGGGTGCAGGAAGCACAGCCATATCTGGAGCAGGCGGTGGAGATGGATCCGAAGGTTTGGGACTACCACTATTGGCTGGCCGTATCACTGGAGAAAAGCGGAAATACGGCCGGCGCTCGGAATGAGTATCAGCGCGCGCTGCAATTGAACCAGGGGAGCACGGAGGCGCGGCTGCGTCTCGCGGCCCTGGAGGGGAAGTGATGGGCATGAGGGAAAGCACTCAGAGCGAGCGCATCGGGCAGTTGCCCGCGGTTGAAATTCGGATACGAGAAGCGGATGGGGAGAATGCACGCTCGCGTGCGGGCTGGCGGGATGGGCGCATTTCTCGTGCTGTGGTGCTTTTTCTGGTGATGGCGATCGCCGGAAGTTATACGTGGGTTCATATCGGGCGCGGTTGGGTTGCAGCCGATGACGGCACGCTTGCCTCGAGCGCGTTGCGCGTGCTCGATGGACAGCTGCCGCATCGGGATTTTGCGGAGATATATAGCGGTGGCTTGAGCTTCATCCACGCATTTGCGTTTCGTCTGCTCGGCGTGAACCTGATGTCGCTGCGAATCTGTGTCTTTCTGTTTTTTATGGCATGGCTTCCGGCGGTGTATTGGATCGCGCTCCGCTTTACGTCTCCTTTGGCCGCTGGGGCGATCACACTGCTGGCGGTCGCATGGAGTTATCCGAACTATCCTGCGGCGATGCCATCCTGGTACAACCTGTTTTTCGCGACGTTTGGGGCCGCGGCTCTGTTGCGATATCTGGAGACGCGCAGCAAGCGGTGGCTGGTTGTCGCAGGAATGTGCGGCGGCGTTTCGTTCTTGATCAAGGTGATCGGCGCTTATTATGTGGCGGCTTGCCTCCTCTTCTTTGCCTTTGTTGAGCAGAGTGAGAGCGAGGATGCAGAAACGAGTCAAGACTCCTGGGCGTACCGCGTCTTCAGTATCAGCGCGCTGCTCGCATTTCTGGCGGTCGTGGTATATGTACTTCGCACCCGCTTGGGAAGCTCGGAACTGTACGAGTTTGTGTTCCCGCCGTTGCTCGTGGCCGGCCTGATCGCCGTCGGAGAGTGGGCGGTGAAGGCGGCGAGCGCACAACGCTTCAAGACCATGGCGCTCCTGGTGCTGCCATTCGTTGGCGGAATGCTGATGCCCGTAGGTATTTTCCTCATTCCTTATGCGCGCTCGGGGATGGTTGGAAAGTACTTCTTAGGTGTGGGCTCGAGTGCCATGTCGCGTGCGGTCGACCTCGGAGTGATTCGGCCATTAGGACTCGAAGGCATTCTGTATGTGCTGCCGCTAGTGGGGCTGTTGGCCGCCGCAATGTATTGGGAACACTTTCAGGGAGCGGCGGTTGGTGTAACCCTGGCGATCGGAGCGGCCTTCCTCGCCTACCGGGCTACGGCCCTATTTTCTCTCATGAAAGGAATCTGGTTCTCGGCCGCCGCGCTGACTCCGATTGCCGTCCTGCTGGGAGCGGCACTGGTTTGGCTGCGGCGCATGCCAGGCGATGGAATTAAGATCAAGCGGCAACAAGTTGTACTGCTGATGGCACTGGCCGGGATGTGCACCCTGGTGCAGTACCCGTTTGCCGCCCCGATCTATTTCAGCTATGCGGCTCCCCTGACATTGCTTGCTGTGGTTGCAATTGTAAGCGCGGCCAAAATCCAGCGTGGAACCTATGTTCTCGCATCAGTATTGGGACTCTACCTGGTTTTTGGAGTTGTCACCCTGGTCCCGAATCACATCTACGAAATCACCTACAAGGTCGGGCGCATGGACAGGATGAACGGGCCGCGCGCGGGAGGCTTGAACATCGACGGAGCGGCGTTCTTCGATGAACTCTCCGCCTTCCTCCACGCGCATAGCCCGAACGGACTCATGTTTGCCGGCAACGACTGTCCAGAGCTGTACTTTCTCTCCGGCCTACGGAATATTGCGAACGATGATACCGGCGAACCGCCTGAAGTAATCATGAAAGCGATTCAGTCCGAAGACCTCAATCTGGTAGTCATCAACGAATCGCCGTATTTCCCGGCAGCGGTTATGGATCCGCAAGTAAAAGCCGAAGTGATAAGAAGGTTTCCGCATGGCGCGCGCTTCGGGATTTTTGACGTGTTCTGGAAGCAGTAGGAAGCTCTGCCGTCCATTTTGAGCAGGGTCGTCGATCCGAAGGATCGGAAAATGTCTACCTTCGTAACCGAACAAATACCGGCGGACACCCGATTTGGACGGGCCATTACAACGCTGCTTGGTCATCGGCGCAATCGCCGTGTTGTCGCTTCCGCCGGCTTTGGCATCTTCCAGCGGCTCGTGCAGGTGGCCAGCACCCTGATTGTCATGCCGCTTCTGCTGCGGGCACTGGGCGCGGCGCAATTTGGAGTTTGGGGCGCGGCGGCTTCGCTGGCGTGGTTGAGTGGGCTGGTCGACATTGGAACAGGAACCGCGCTGGTGACATTGGTAGCACGTTCCTCAGCGACCAACCGAGCAGATTTGGCCCGGCGCCATATCGCTGGAGCTTTGAGCATCGGCAGTGGCTTGGCCACCTTGATGTTCCTGGTGGCCCTGCTGGCTTCCCTCGGCGGCAGTGCACCACATGGAATAAATCCTTATCTGATCGCCGCGATCGGGCTCGCAATAAACATGCCGCTGAGCGCAGCGAACAACGTCTGGATGGCCCTGCAGAAAGGCTATGTCGCGAGCTTTTGGGAATTGGTGCAAACCCTGCTGACCACGGGTGGACTGATTGCCGCGACCGCTTTCGCTCCGAATCCCCGGGTATGCGTCGCCATTGTCTACCTTGGCCTCGTGGTATCGAACCTTGGCAGCCTGATTCACCTCTTCTGGCTCCATCCTGAGCTCCACCCCGGCCGTCTCTGGTTGTCGTGGGCGGCTATTAAAGAAGTGGCGGGCCAGGGCCTGCTGTATTTCTTGGTGACTTTGACGGGTGCACTGTCGTTCTTACTGGACAACGTGCTGGCACTCTGGATTCTCGGACCCGAAGCCTCTGCTCGCATGACCATTGCGCTGCGTATCTGTATGACGGCAGTCGGAGCCTTGGTTGTCCTCTCGCAGCCGCTATGGCCGGCCTTCACCGAGGCTGCCGAGAAGGCCGATCGCAGGTGGATTCTCAAGGCCCTCCTGCGCGGCGCGACCCTCCTGGTGGGTCTCACGGTTGCTGGTTCTTCTCTGCTGTTGCTGTTCGGAGAGCGGTTATTGCAGTGGTGGTTAGGAGCCAACCTCGGCATCGGCAGCGCGCTGCTGTGGGCCATTTCGGCCTGGATAGTGGTTCAAGCCCTCGCGCGTATACCTTTCCTTCTGCTGAACGGGCTCGCCGTTTTGCGCTATCAGATAGTTGTATTTTCGATTGCCACCGGCCTGGCATTTGTCCTGAAATTTGCCTTGGCACCATATCTCGGAGTAGCGGGAGTTCTATGGGGCACCACGATAACGGTTGTATTGATCGTGATCCCGGCGAGCCTCTGGCGTATCGGGCAATGGGCAAAAGCCTAACGAGGTAAGTCTGGCCTAAGTAGAAGGCGATGTAGCGGCAAAAGCAGATCGATAGGCCTCCTCAGGGCCGTCCCAGCATCCGTCAGATACTCGAGGCTCTGATTGAAAAGACCATAACATCGTCTTGACAAATGCAAAAAGGACCCGCTAAGACGAGCCTGTTGTCGCCGCGATATGGCTCTTACAATTCCTGTTTCTGTACGGGATTGGCCCAGGTGGTCATAAAACCAAACTCGTCGGAAGATTCGGCGCGGTAGCCACAAGCAGTCAATAAGATTTCGACCGGTCGATTCGATAACGAGCCTGCGACGAGATGGTTAGTGTCCAGCACGAAATGAATGGCATGGCGCTTTAGATATTCACTAGCCGCTTCCAGCATGGCTACCTCTGCACCCTCTATGTCAATCTTGGCAAATGCCGGAACACCGTATGCCACACAAGCCTGTTCGAAGGTCATCGTCCTGACCCGTGCAAGCCCACCGCAGGAAGCCCGTGTACTATGGTCAGCGAGCGTCGAACCAAGGGCTCCCTCGCCGTAAAACTCCGCGAATCCAGCCTCATGCGAGATAGCGGCCTCCACTGCCACGACATTCGTCAGATGGTGACGTGCAATATTCCGTTGAAGGAGAGAAAAGTTCAGTGGGTCCGGTTCGAAGGAGTACACCTTGCCGTTGGGCCCTACCATTTGCGAAAAGTAGTAGCTCGAGACGCCGCAATATGCACCAACATCGAAGACAACGTCTCCCGGTTGTGGCCTATACCATCTGAAGTAGCTCTCGATCGCAGCCACTTCTTCGGCGAGAGAGGACAGTTCGAACTCCAAACCTGTCCTGACGTAACGGTGTAGTTGCGGCCTTGAATAATCAACTATTAATCGTCCGTCGGCCACCTTCGGGACGATCTGACCGAAATAGAATTCGAACGATTTCGACATGTCGTGTGCATAGGGGAAGAGTCGCTTCGCCAGACGGATCGTGCGGTCGCCCTTGGAAATATCGATGTAATTCTTGCTGAAGGATAATCGGGCGCCGTACCGGGCGCAGGAGATTCTCATAGCCAGGTGACGACAAGCTGTGCGCAACGCCGAGTCGCGAGGACCGAGCAGGCTGGTCAGCCGTGCGAGATGTGCGGAGGCGAAAGCCATATTCTCTAATCCAGGAATGAGCCGCGAAAGTAAGCGCCCAGTACGATTACCTTTCCGGACCTACCGCGACAAGTCCATTTCTACGCTCCGAGTCGACCTTGCCTGCCACATGCTGCGCATGGCCGGATCGTTGGCAGAGAGCCCGGATGTTTGTGCCGGTTGTCCATCCAAGGTCCACGTGGACAGGTTCTATTGCCATCAGGCTTAGCCTCGCCGCTTGAACAAGACATCTGACCGCCTGAATGGAATATGCGTTGATATGCTCGTGAACCGCTAGCCCGTGCGCCTTCGTACCATTTTTCAGATCCGCTAATTCGACGTCCGTCAGTTCCTGTGGTACCTCGATATAGAGGTACCCAGACGGGCTCATGAAGGTGGAAATGTGCTTCAGCAGGCTCAGAGGGTGCGGGACATGTTCCAGAAGATGAGCGACCTGAACGAAAGAATAGGTGGTGAGGTCAGCTTCAGCAGTTACCTTCACGATCTCTCGTAAGGAAGGAATGTCGGATATTTCATATACATATTTCCGTCCCTGGATGGTTGGCAGAAAACGCCCATCGGAACCTCCATAGTCCAGCATAGAGAAGTCGCTCTCACACTTTATCTTGCCCGCGAGCCATGCCGTCAGACCACCGACTCGACTTCGAGTTTCTTTTTCACAGGAACCAATGTGGTCAGCCACGGATGCATAGGAAGGCTCGTAGCGAACACGTTCCTGGTTGTAAGCCGCAGAACGGTAATCAGAATAGAGCCGTCCAATAGCCTCGTCACAGAACGGGTGTTTTGTCGCGACAAAAGAGCAATCCAGGCAAATCTGCATCTCAACGTAAGCACTGCTGCCATAGACCTTCGCAAAGAAACGCTGAGGAAGAGCGCATATGAGACGCGCCAGCCGGCGAAGGGGGTGACGCGCCTGCGCAGTTCTGATTTCCATGTTGAGGACGCGCTTCAAAAAGAAAGGTGCGACCTCTCCGATGAACCCCAGATCCTTCAGCCTAAGTGATCCGCAATTCCGGCAGTTCATTAGTTCTCCCATCCTTGGGTTGCATCAGGTGAGTTTCATCAGCACGCGCCGCGGCAAGTCGGGCCGCACTCCCGAGCAACAAACTGTGCAAGGCCCCGCGCGGTAGAGTGAGCGCCGCCACCAAACGACTCAACACGGTCGGATTTGCGGACAAATAAGGAACACACGCAGCCAGCCAGGTCCAGGCCTGCCTCCGTTTCGCTCCTCGCAGCCGGCTCCAGACGAACTGGTTGGCCGTCGAGCGCGCGATGTGATGGCGGCAATTCCTCTTCAGGTCGGACAGGTAGGCGATGTCCGCGCCTGTCCGCTGGGCTCCCTCGACGACTTCGTTAGCCAGAGTTCGTGACTCGCGCGCCCAGACCGTCGGCGGCGTGCCGTGGGAAGTGTTGTCGTTCACGGAGCGCAAGAGAACATAATGCGACAAGACCTTCGGCACGCATCCGACTGGACCCCGAAGGGCGAGTTTTGTCCAAAAGAACATGTCGCCCAGAATGCGGTCTTCCGGTTGCGGCCCCACTTCCAGAAGGTCTCGAACACGAGTCACGCAGGCGCACCAGGAAACCTCCCGCCGGTCGGCGTAATGAGCGGCCAAGAACGCGGTGCCCTGTTCCAGTTGGGGACCAACCACGGCCGGCACTTGGCGGTCATCGTAGTGCACGGCGCATCCTGTGTAAACGAACGACAACTCCGGATGCTGATCGTATAGAGCCAACACTTCGGCGGCGAATTCCGGCTCAAGGAAATCGTCATCGGAAAGGCCGAGAAAGAACTCTCCCTTCGCTTGTTCCATCAGGAATCGGCCATGTTTCGCGGCAGACATCGTTGCAGCATGGCGAAAAGCCCTCAGTCTGCTCCCCGCATAACGCGCGATAACTTCCGGCGTCTCATCGCTCGAACCGTTGTCGGAGACAATGACCTCGACCGATGGCGACGTCTGAGCGAGAGCGCTCTCAACCGCGCGGCCCAGCAGATCGGCGCGGTTGAGTGTGGGAATCGCAATCGTCAAACGCGGCGCCATTGCTGCCTCACTGTCTCTGTCTTTGCGACATCCCCCGCCAGCCTGAGTGACAGGCGAGAACTCAACTCTTTGCTCCCGCCCGCGCGGCCAGCAGATCGCGAGTTAGAGGCTCGCCCGGCTCGTAGGCAAAGTTCAGCCTTTCCCGTTCGACTACCAGCGGTCGATTGTGCACCTGCGTGTGAATGTTCCCAACATATTCCCCGATGATTCCCAGAAAGAGGAGTTGCAAAGACCCGAGAAAAAACATCCCGATCGCTATCGGAGCAATCCCTAAGGTGAATTTGTGCCAGGACAAAAGTTTGTAGGCGAAATATCCCAGCCCGCCCATCAATGACAGTAAGGAACCAGCAAAGCCCGCGAATGTAACCAGGCGGAGCGGAACCTTGGAAAGCTTGGTGATGCCTAGCATCGCAATGTCATAGTGGGTATAGAGATTGTTGTTGGACTTCCCATACTTGCGCCGTTGCTGTTCGTAAAAAACCTTGGTATGAGGAAGACCGATTTCGGCGATCATGCCGCGGAAGTACGGATACGGATCGCCGAACTGCCGCACGATGTCCATGACTTGGCGGTCATAGAGCCCGAAGCCCGTGAAATTTTCGTAGGTTTCAATGCCCTCGGACAGTCGATTCACCAGCCGGTAAAAGAGTTTCCGGATCAGAAAAATCGGCGCGGCTTCCAGGCTTTTGTGTTTGACCGCGACCACGATGGGAGAGCCCTGCTCCCATTGCTCCAGCATTTGTTCGAGAAGTTCGGGGGGATCCTGAAGGTCCGACATCAAAACGATGATGGCGTCGCCGCGCGCCTGCAACATGGCGTGCATAGGGGATCGAATGTGCCCGAAATTGCGGGCATTGCGGATGACCTTAACATTGGTGTCCGCGGCGGCCAGCTCCTGGAGGACCGCAAAAGTATTGTCGCGCGAAGCATTGTCGATGAAGATATGCTCGTAGCGGTAGCGGCCCAGCCGCACCATCAAGTCGCGAACGCGCTCGTACACCTCCCGGACATTTCCTTCCTCGTTGCGACACGGCGTGACTACGCTGATGGTCTTCATTCGCGCTCCTCAGTTCTCGCCCCGGCCGCCGGCCTTGGCCGCGCGCGCTAACCCGGGCTGCGGCGGCAGACCCCGGTGGTAGATCAGGTCCTTGAGCGACGGAATTTTCGAGTATGGGCTATCGATGGCGTCGATGATGATGGGCTCATCCTTTCGGACCGGATTCAGAATCACTTCGCCGCGCATCAACTCCCGGCAGGAGATCTGGCCTTGCTGTAAGGGAATCGCCAGGTACACGTCGTCGTCGTTCAACACGTGGCCCGCGGGCAGGTCACGCCTCGCATAGACGCCGCGCACCAGAGAATCGAGATAGGTGGTTTCCTTCTGCGGCGGAAGACGCTTCTGCGTTCCGGGTGCGCCGCACATCCGCTTGGCTCGATGGAACGCTTTGAACCACGTATCCACCTGCTCGGGCAATGAACAATAAGGAGAGACCTTCATCCCTTCCGTCTGAATATCGACGTGCCGCTCGAAAGTCCGCGCGCCCTTGGCATAGGCCATGAGCATGGATGCCACCCAGTCCTGGTACTCATGCGTCGAAAACCCGATTTCGTGATTGGGATAGCGGTTCCGCAAAAAGTCAATCTGGTTCAGTTCGAGTTCGTTTTGTTCCGACGGGTAAATCGACACACAGTGGTTGATCGCCAGCGGAATATGACGATTGCTGAAAAACATAACCAGGTCGTCGATATCCTTAAGCGACGATCCGCCCGTCGATACAATCACCGGCTTCTTCGTCTTCGCGATCTTCTCGATCAGGATCCAGTCATTGCAGTCCGAGCTGGCAATTTTCAGGACCGGAATCCCGAGCTCGCAACAGAAATCCACCGAGCTTTCGTCGAACGGCGTCGCCATCGGAATGCAGCTCGCGTCGCGAATGGCCTTCACCATAGTGGCGTAGTCTTCGGGCCGGAGTCGCGTGTCGATCGTCTTCTTGATGTACCGGATGTCGTCGCGCCCCCGGAAATCCCGGTGGATAAAGGTGTCGACGTCGCGCAACTGCAGCTTGATGGCGGCGCGGACATTGTTAAAACGCACCACCTGGGCATAAGTCGAGATGATCTTGAGCCCGCGTTGCAGGTCGCCAAGGTGGTTATTGGCTAGTTCGAGTACAAATAACTCGTCGAATATGTCGTTGCCCGTCATGGTAGCTGCCTTAGTCGGCCCTCTTTATGTCTCGATATGTCGATCGGAACGATAAGTTCCTCATTCTTTGATTACGTTGTCCTGCAGTTCCGCCTGGTTGAGAAATGGGTACATGTCTTCCAGATTGGGCGAAACAATCCGCCCGTCGGGAAGCTGCCGAGCTTTGGAGCGCGGCTCGAACTCCTGCGCGGGGTCTAAGACGACATCGATAAGCGCTGGCCCTGTGGCGGCAAGCGCCTCGTCAACCTGCGCTAACTGCGAGGCGCGGTCGATCCGCAGAGAGGGAATACCGTAGGCGCCACCCACCTTGACCATGTCCGGGAATGACGTGCCGGATGCTGCGCTTTCTCCGGTCAAACGCCCAAAGAAGCCGGACTGTGTCATTCGCATCGAGAGATAGCCAGAGTTATTCAGCACGAATATCTTGATCGGCAGGCGGTGATGAACAATCGTTTGCAGTTCCTGTATGTTCATCTGAATGCTCCCGTCGCCCGCGAGGCAAATAACTCGGTTCCCGGGGCGTGCGAACGCCGCGCCAATAGCGGCAGGCAAGTCGTATCCCATCGAGGCGGCGCCGGAGTTCGAGATCAGGCGCTGGCCGGGTTTCAACTGCATGGCCTGGAATGGCACGATGCAGGAAGTTGCGTTTCCGCAAACAACGATGTCACTCGCCGTGAGCCGCGCCGACAGCTCTTCGACGAAGTAATAAGGATTGAGCGGCGGCCCCGCCGCGCGCTGCTTCGGTTGTACGACAGGATAGCGGCGCACACGCTCGCGGCACCAGGCTAGCCACTGCCCGTGGGTTCCAGGACGGTACTGACCACGGCCGCATTCGCGAAGGAGAGCATCGAGGAGGCGCTTCAGGTCGCACTGTACCGGCAAATCGGGCCGCACCGTGGGCTTTTGCAGTTCCGCTGTGTCGATGTCAACCTGGATCTTGAAGGCGCCGGGCGCGAACGACTGCCAGTTGTAACTGGTCTGCCGGATATTAAGCCGCGAGCCGAGGATCAACAGCAGGTCCGCACTCTGCACTGTGAAATTGCCGGCACGGTCGCCGATGGTGCCTTGTCTGCCACAGAAAAGCGGATCATCGGTGGCAATCGTGTCGTGCGTCCATGCCGTGCAAACAGGCACACCGAGAAGATGGATGAGGGCGTCGAACTCCGCAGTCGCGTTGGCCGCGCGCACTCCTGTGCCGGCGAGAATGACAGGACGCTTCGCCTTGCGAATTCGATCCATAATCTCGCCACATTGCGCGGCCAGCAATGAATCGTCGCAGTAGACGGCATCTTCCGCGGGATCATATGCGCGAAGCTGCGCCACATCGACCGTCGCCCCCTGCACATCGACGGGAATGTCGATCCAGCACGGCCCGGGCCGTCCGGTCTGGGCCATGTGCCACGCCCGTTCCAGGTGATAGCGGATCGAGAGTGGATCGTCAATAAATGCCGAATATTTCGTAATTCCGGCGACCATCGCGACGATGTCGGCTTCCTGGTCGCCAAGTTGGCGCAGGCCGGTGATGCCGCGCGAGCGCATGCAGGTTTCGCGCTTCACCTGCCCTGAAATGACGAGCATGGGAACGGAATCGGTCCATGCTCCGAAGACTCCGTTAAGGGCGTTGATGCCGCCGGGCCCGGTCGTTACATTGATCACGCCCGGCTGCCCCGTGATTCGCGCATACGCTTCGGCGGCCATCGCGGATGCCTGCTCATGATGGTTGCAGACGCACTGCATCCTCGGCTCATGGCCGATGGAGTCATTGAGGTGCATGGCCCCTCCACCGGTGACGAGGAACACGTCGCGCACGCCCCAATCCGCGAGCTGACCGGCGATGTAGGCGGAAAGCTTCATGGGCCGCGGTTCTCCGGCTGGTTGCGGCGCTGCGATTACGGGCGAGGTTTGGGAGCCGGCACTAGGCATGGGCTCCCCTCGCGGCGAGAATCTCTTGCCGATGTGCATCGATGCGGGTTTGGCTGGCCGCATACCACACGTACGTGCGCTGAATTGCTTCGCGCAGCGGAACTTCTGCGCGCAGGCCCAACTCCTCGCCAGCCCGCGCGGTTGAGGGTACATAGCGATGAGCACCCATGTTGCGCTGCGGCGTCGGCGCGATCTGGACAGCGGTCTTCGCTGGCGCCGCCGCGGCAACTTCATTTGCGAGTGTCGCGACGGTCAGAGCCTCTTCGGAACCCACGTTGTACGCGCGGCCCGATTTCCCCTTGAAAAGCATCGTCCAGAGCCATACGGCCAGGTCGGACGCATAGAGATAGGAGCGCACCGGCGAGCCATCACCTTTCACCCGCACCGGCTGCCCTTGCAGAATGTCCGAAATAAAATTGCCAATTGCGAAATGCGTGTCCAGCGGCATGTAGGGTCCGACAAAGGCGAAGCCCCGCGCGATAGGAATCTCGAGCTTCTGCGATGCGTAGAGCGTGCACAGCATCTCGGCAGCGCGTTTCCCTTCGGCGTAGGCGTTTGAGCGGCGAAGCGGATCGGGCCCGCCCTCAAACGATTCGCTGACATGCGAAATGTCCGGAGGTTGCTCTCCATAGACCGCACCCGAGCTCAGAAAAAGAAATCGCACCCCCGCGTGTTTGTCGGCGAACTCCAGCGCGTTCTCTGTGCCCTCGACAATGGTGTCGAACATGGCCAGCGGCTCTTCCGTATTGAGCTTGGCGCTGGCCGCGGTCGCCGCATGAATCACGTGCGAGAACTTCCCGCTGGGAAAGCCTCCCCGCCGGATGTCGGTGGCATGAAGAACAATCGATGGATCGGCGGCGAGATGAGGCGCTTTCTCGGCCAGAATGCCGGGATTGCGCGATAGCGCAACCGTCTGCGCCTTGAGATTCAACCGCCGGTTCGCCCACGCAAAGCTCTCCAGCAGCCAGCATCCGAAAAAGCCGGTCGCGCCGGTGATCAGCACCCGTTCGCCGCGCAGGTCGCTCCATAGCGCCTCAGTGCGGCTAAGGATACTGTCGAGATCATGGGCAAGACGGTGGGTCATAGGGATCGGTTGCCTAGGCTCCCTGTGCTGCCGCTTTGCGTACCTGGTGGAACGTCTCCGCCATGTAGTCGATCGTCGCTTTTGTAATTCCCGGGTATACCCCGACCCAGAACACGCTGTTCATGACGAAGTCCGTGTTCGGCAGATCGCCGATCGTGCGATGGCGGATGCCTCGATATGCCGGCTGCCGGAGCAGATTGCCGCCAAACAGGAGCCGGGTCGCAATCTTGCGCGACTCGAGGAATTGGACAACCTCGTTACGCGTGACGGGTGCCTCCGATCGCACCGCCAGCGGAAACCCAAACCAGCACGGATTCGATTGCGCCGTCGCTTCCGGGAGCAGGAAAATGTCGTCGAGGTCTTTGAGAGCGGCGTACAGCGTTGTGAAATTCTCGCGGCGTGCCGCCATGAACGCCGGGAGCTTTTTGAGTTGCGACACGCCGATGGCGGCCTGCATGTCGGTAGCTTTCAGGTTGTACCCGATGTGGCTGTAGATGTATTTGTGGTCGTAACCCTCAGGCAGCGAGCCTAGCTTCCATTTAAAGCGGCAGCCGCACGTGTTCGACTTGCCTGTATCGCACCAGCAGTCGCGGCCCCAGTCGCGGAATGACTCGGCTAGTTTCTTAAGCGCGGGACTCTGGGTTAGAACACATCCGCCCTCTCCCATCGTGATGTGGTGTGCCGGATAAAAACTCGTCGTGGCAAGCTGTCCGAAGGTTCCGACCTGCCGTCTCTTGTAAGTCGAGCCAACCGCATCGCAGCAGTCCTCGATCAGCCAGAGGTTATATTTGCTGGCTAAGGCGCTCACGGCATCGAGGTCAAAGGGATTTCCGAGCGTGTGTGCCAGGATGATCGCTTTCGTCCGGTCCGAAACCGCAGCTTCGAGTTGAGTCGCGTCCACGTTATAAGTCGGAAGCTCCACATCAACGAACACCGGTACCAGGCCGTTTTGAATAATCGGATTGATCGTCGTTGGAAAACCCGCGGCAACTGTGATGACTTCATCGCCCGGCTTTAGTCGCCGCTCCCCGAGCGACGGTGAGGTAAGACACGAGAGCGCAACCAGGTTGGCGGACGACCCGGAGTTTACCAGCGAGGCGCAACGCACGCCCATGAAGGCCGCGAAGTCGCGCTCGAACTCGTGCGCAAACCGGCCTGTGGTAAGCCATGCATCGAGCGAAGCCTCAACCAGGCATTCGATGTCGGCCGAGTCCAACACCTTGCCTGAGACGGGCACGGGACTTGCTCCCGGCACGAACGGTTGCGGCGCGAGTGCCGCGTCATAGTACTGCCGGACGAGGCCGCCGATTTCTGCGCGAAGTTGTTGGGGAGATTTGCTCATGGCTCGCTATGCCCCTGCTTTCTTTGCCGCCGCCAACGGCTTCGTGCGATCATTCGCATCCGACCAGACCTTCCACGGCGTCTTCTCGCTA
>Ga0335069_10004110_pt1 | contig 21740 bp, 12 predicted proteins | sample Lox_Sample_11_FD_206714 | JGI IMG/M metagenome (GOLD analysis project Ga0335069, IMG submission 206714) | Soil microbial communities from Loxahatchee National Wildlife Refuge, Florida, United States - Lox_Sample_1.1 | ecosystem: Environmental > Terrestrial > Soil > Wetlands | place: USA...
CGTGAGAAACTTCATGCCATGTTGCTTGATGGACTTTGAAAGCTCGCCCACAACATCGCGCTTGGGGCCCATTTTTGCGGCATTCCACTCAGAATATTTTGTGTTCCACATCGCAAATCCGTCATGGTGCTCCGCGACCGGGCCGGCAAAGCGGGCACCAGATTTCTTGAACAGGTCGGCCCATTCGTCAGGGTCGAAATTCTTCCCAGTAAACATCGGAATGAAATCTTTGTATCCGAATTTCTCCAGCGGTCCGTACGTGATTTCCTGGTGCTTTCTTTCCTCGGAATCCGGTTTGGTGTACATGTTGTGGGCGTACCAAGTGCCATTCTTTCCGAATGCGGGAACAGAATAGATTCCCCAATGGGTGTAAATCCCGAATTTCCCGTCGCGAAGCCACTGAGGAGGCATGTCGACCGTACGCAGGGAATTCCAAGTCGGCTGAATCGGCTTGTGATCGGCAACGTCTTCTCGAATCTTCTCTGGCAAGCTGCTGACCAGCCCAGCCAAAGGAACGGACGCCAACAACGGTCCAGCGGAAGCGGCAGCACCGGTTGTCAGAATATCTCGTCGTGTAACTTTCATTTTCACAGTTCCCCTATAACGATTGGAGCTGAGCGGCGAGGCCGCGCTTTATTTGCTGAACCTGTGCTGTTCTGCTGTTGCAGCTACGGAATAACTGCGGCGTGTTACGGTTCTGTCCAGCCCGCAACATGCAATGCGGACGAAGCTTCAAACAAATCGCATCGTTCGTTAGACGGTCGAGTGAAACGCGATTGCGGACGTCTGCAGTAACGGAAAGCGTTCGACGGCCGCAGTTCCAACATCCCGCACGCCCGCTTTAGAAATAAAATTTCAAGGCGAGCTGGAGTTGGCGTGCCGTATTCGCTGTATACGACACCACGCCGAAGAAACCTGGCCCATCAAGCAGGTTGGTGTCGGGCATTCCCATGACCGGTGTGTTCGTAGCATTGAAGGCTTCTGCTCTAAATTCGAATCGCTTCGACTCGGAAATAGGAAATGCCCTGAAGATGGAAAGATCCAGGTTCCGTCCCCAATCCGCACGCAAGCTGTTGCGTCCCATATTTCCGAAAGTGCCGGCAGCCGGATTCGCAAACGCTGCGGGATTGATCGGGTGAACCTTGTCGAGTGGGTACGCTGAAGTACTCTGGCGAGGATCTCCAACCAGGTCGGCTAACTCGACGCCACTAAAGTTTTGGATATTGGATATCGAGTTGTCGGTCGTCACGTCGTAACGAGGCCCGCTATTCAGGGACAGGATTGCATTCACTTGCCAGCCACCGATGATGTAGTTCACAACCTTGTTACTTGCATTGAAGCGCTGGCCCACGCCAAACGGAAGAGGAACGACAAAGCTGCCGCTGAAGATGTTCGTCAAATCATGAGCAGCAGGACCGTAGTCCATCGCTAAGTTGGACGGGTTTTGGATTACGCAGCCAGAGTTGTAGCCATCGCATCCGGTGGACATCGACTTCGACCAGGTGTACGCCAGCGTGGAAGCGAAGCCAGAATGCAATCTCATGACCGACGAAATCTGCAGAGCGTTGTAATTGGTTGACGAACTGCTAACCGTATAGGGTGTCTGAAACTGTATGTAAGGATAAGGAACAGGTCCGCCCGGTGTTGAAGCGGCGTTGGCGGTAATCGTTGTGGCGATGCGGCCGTTTCGCGAGCCAACGTAATTGACGGTTGCGACAGCGCCGGGAACTAGTTCGCGCTGGATTCCAAAGTTGTACTGATCAGAATATCCATTTTTTAAATTAGGGTCGGTAAAGGGACTTGAGTTGAGAGGCGTGAATGGCGTGGCGGGAGGCTGAATATCTGTCCACGAAGTATTTCCGAATCCGAATGGATCACCGGCGAGACCGGTCGGTGGTCCAAAAAGATTGAAACCGCCGGGAGCCCCAACGAACGCGACGTTTGGCCACAGTTGCGTGTAGTTGGATTGATTCTCGGTGAGCCCCGCCCAATTGTCATAGAATCGGCCATACGCGCCGTGAAGAACTGTCTTGGGCGTCAGGCTGTAGGCGAAGCCAATTCTCGGCTGAAAATTCGTATAGTCATCATGGATGATTTTTCCATTTTTTGCGATGGTAACGTTCGCAGGGAGTGTTCCGCCCGGGATACATGGTGCTCCCTGCGTCGACGAACATGCCGGGGCGGGATTCTGGAGAATATAAGTGCCATTGCTGAAATTAAAGTCGCCCGTAATGTTGCTTCCATCAGACGACTTGCCCTGTCGTGGATTTATAGTGAGATCGTAACGCAAACCCAGGTTTATCGTGAGTCTGTCGGTGACTCTCCACTGATCCTGAAAATACGTTCCAATAATTTTGCCGCCATGCAGTAGCGAATAGACGTTGTCTACTTCAGCATAGTCGGGCACGCCCAAAACCATCGACGCCATAGCGTCTCCTGTGTTTTGGTCGAAATTACCGTCCTGGGTCTCAGTCTGCTGGTAGTCAGACTCGGATCCATAAAACGGCTGCTCCCATCCATAAGTAGCAAGGCTGGCACCCGTGCGTAGGCTGTGTCTACCGACGGTTTTCGAGTAGTCACCACGATATTCCCAAATGTTGGAATAATGGAGCTTACCCACATAATTAGTACCCGAAATGTAGTTTCCGCCGACCTGCACAGAGGGCACGCGCAGTCCCCCAAAAGACGCATGATCGTAGAAATACTGCGCGAATCCGGAGTTCTGAAAATAGTCCGTGGGTATATTCGTAAAGTTCGGGGTTCGGTTGTCATATGCGGACACGCGACCGAATGTTAGTTGCAGCACAGAGGTTGGGCCGAAATCGTGGTTCCAGTTCACAGCAACGTTGTAATTACTGTCATGAGTATTAATTCGCAACTCCGGATATCCTCCAGAACCAGTGATGGGTTCCCATGCCGAGGTCCAACGCGCAAAAACGCGATCCTTAGCTCCGAACTGATGGTCGAAGCGAACCGACACCTGATCCTGACGCGTAATCGACGGAGTCGTATCGCGGCCGTTCCACTGCGGGTAACCCGGCACGGTGGTTGGAACCGGATAGAACGTCTTCGCAAAGTAGACCGTCGCCGGGTTGATCATGGTGGACGGAATCTTGTTGCAAGGGGTGCCGGCAGGCTGAATATTGCCCGGAGCGGGGAGTGGCTTCCCACCGGCGTCGCACATGAAGGGCTGCAATGTGAATCCAGACGCCGTGTTGGGATCGGGGGTTGAACTGAAGGGATTGTAAATCTGGGTTACGCCATCGAGGTTGCTGAAGTCCCCCTCCAATTGCGCTGGTGTGGGAGTGCGATAAAAATTGCTCGCTGCCGTGTGATTGCGGTATCCCTCATAAGAAACATAGAAGAACGTTTTGTCGTGGCCGTTGTAGTGCGGGAAAATCACCGGACCACCGATTGCCCCACCAAACTGATTTTGTTTTAGCGGTGTCTTCACCGGATTGAAATAGTTGGCCGCATCGAAAGCGTCATTACGAAGAAATTCCCAAACGGCGCCATGAAATTGGTTCGTCCCAGATTTGGTAACTACGTTCACGATCCCGCCTAGAACCTGTCCGAACTGGGCTTCATCATTGTGGGACTGAACTTTGAATTCCTCTATGTCATCGAGGGTGGGCGTCACAGCAAAGGTGTCGCGAATGGAACCATAGTTGTTCACTCCGTCCAACAAGTACATATTGCTGCGATTGTTTTGGCCGTTGATAGCGGGCAAAACAACGGTTCCGATTGGGTTTCCGATGCCACTGAAGCCTTCGGTCTGATTCACCGGACTGATTCCAGGTCCGAGCAAGAGCAATTCTGTGAAGTTTCGACCGTTCAGTGGTAGCGAACTGACCTCGCGGTTATTGACCACTGTGCCCAGTTCGGCAGTCGAGGTTTCAATCTGGACAGCCTCGGCTGAGACTTGAACGGTGCTGCTCGTGGAACCAACCTGCAAATCGAAGTTGATCGTAGCCGTCTGATTCACCGACAGCTCAAAGTCAGGAGACTTCTCCGTAGAGAAGCCGTCCTTTCCAACTGTCACCACGTATGTTCCCGGACTGATGTTGACCAGCGAATAGATCCCCGCGGAGTTGCTCTTCGTTTCTTGCTTGAAACCAGTCTTGACATTGGTGAGGCTCACTGTTGCTTGTGGAACGACGGCTCCGGAGGGGTCGCGAACAGTGCCGTTAAGCGCAGCCGCGGCCGTCCCGGCCTGGGCATGGGCGACGCTCGAAGTGTAAAAGCAAAGCACTAGGGTCAAGACTGCTGAACTCAGAATCCTCAAAAAGAGACCCTTCGAAGAACTCATACAGTCCCCCTCTCCACAGTCCTGACCCCACGCTTTCTTGGTACGACGGCCTGTTTCTATTACTAATATTGATCCAACCAATCGCGAGACAGCACGCTAGCATCGGACTATTCTGATTGTCAAGCACTTTCGGGTCATGCGTTAAGGAAGGATAAGAGATGATGTAAAACATTGTCGATATTAAGCTTACATAGGAATCGGGTCACTGATTAAAGACTGCGTGTACGTGTCCACTTGCCTCTGACCGGTAAGCGCTATGGTTCATCCAATATGAAGACTCTTGAGAGATGCGCTGACAATGGTGGATGGCGCGAACGGCCGGAGCAAGTCTTCACGGGAGTGCTTCGAGAGATTATTCCTTGGGGAGCTTGGCAATGAAGGTGCGACTAGCCGCATCTAGCCGACAGCTCCGTTGCTTACGGGTTGTGATAGACCTCTCTCATCATCGCCCACGATTGCTCCCCGGGAAGTGGAACTTGCATGGGGTCCGTCGCAGAGAGCCACTTCTGATTTCTCGGCTCTGCGGCAAGCTTCGCCATGTCTGCCTTGTAGTCGATCCCGGTGTATTCGTAGTATCCAAACAGGTAGTACTTTCCATCATCGAGTTGACGCATATAGATGGAAAAATTCTGCATGTGATATTTCGTCAACAAGTCCCGCACTCCGGGATTGGACGTCGCGTGCAGGGCCTCATAGGCGCTGATCTGGTCGGCTTTAATCCCAATCACCATACCGACGCGCTGCACCTTCGAGTTCTCGGGTTTGGCACCAACTGCCGCCAATAACATACCCCCCGCGAGTAAAGCTACAACTGTGAGTATTCTCATTAGTCCTCAGTCCTCTTTTAAGTTCTACGCTTCAGCCTTTCGACCATTGCTTCGGAAAATCGCTCGTAAGACCCCATTGGCCCATTTCAAAATTCTTGAACCCTAATTTGAGCGCAGGAGATTCCGGCCGTACGCGAAAGTCACGATTTGAAGGATCCTCGAAAAGCGGGTCCTCGAAAACTGAGTGTTCGTCAAAACCGAGGCCTTGCCATTCCTTCAGGCTGTATCGTTTCGGATTTCTCGTTCCTGCCTCCGAGCGAAGCTGGTCGACGACTGCCTGGAATTCTCCCGTCGAGCAGTAAAAACAGTTGTTGTCGACCTTCTCGAGCCATGGCCCGATCGCGGGTGGCGCAATGATCGAATAGAACATCTGCGGCCACCAGGGCCATCCATCCGGCCACTTGCTATCTCCCGGGTCCATGACTGTGATGTTGTTGAAGTACTGATCGTGGTTGTAGTTGTTCCCGACATGGAAGCATGGGGCGCCTTTCGACAGATACCAAATGTTGTTATAGACCTTCCTGTAAGCGCCTTCTCGAAGCTTCATGCTGACGCCACCAACGGAGATGTTGTTGTAGATTTCGTAGTTCGTTGCGCCATCATCCAGGTCAAGACCCCATCCCGACTTTTCCTCGAAGAAGTTATTCCGAACGATCACAGGTTCCATGGCATCTACGAGTGCCTCCCAAACATCGAGGCTTCGATCCGCGGTGTAGGGTCCGTGCGACTGTGCCAGAGACCAACCGCGGTCTCGTCCCCACGCGTTGAATGGCCCGTGATCACTGGTTTCGAGAACTGTGTCGTGAGTTTGGTTGAATTCGATGACGTGCCCACCCCAAGTACCATCACCAATGCAGATGGCCGAACGAGGCATGTTGTGTATCAGATTGTGGCTGGCGGTGATCCGCTTAGCGCGAGAAATATAAACCCCTGAAATCTGCTTGCCGTAAACACCGCAATCATGAATCAAATTGTTGCTTGCTTTGCATTCGTACGGGAACGAACGCTGAGTACCGTTCGTCTTTTCAAAATCACCCACAAAACAAATCGCACTTTCGCCCGCCTCGGTGATCTTGCAACCCACGACTGCGAAGTCACGGTTGTAATCGTTTACAAAGACGGCCGTCCCGCCGACACCGTCCAACCAGCAAGCCTCAATCAGGCAGTGATGACTACCTTCGGCGAAGACAGCGCCACCCCGATGAATCGCCCAGTCACTAAGAGAGGGGACCTCATAGTCGCTCAGATAAGTAGCAGTGGTGTGCGCGATACGGAACCCTCGCAAGGAAATGTGCTCGACAGGGTTGACCTGCGTACCACTGAACTGAATAGCCTGTTCGAGTATCGGCACCTCCACCAGTGCGCTATCTAAATCCACGCCTTGCGCTGGATAGTAGTAGAGAATGTTCTTCTGACTATCCAGAAACCATTCACCGGGGGCATCCAATTCCTCAAACACGTTGTCGACGAAGAAACGAGAAGCCTTGTTCAACACGGCAGGATTGTGGCTCCACTTGGCGCCGATCTGCTGGCCGCCTTCGCCGAACCATATGGAATTCGTGGCGCGGTCAATACCCCGGATTTTCCATTGCAGATTGCCCCAATAAGCGGCCTGAAAAATATGAATCTCAGCCGCTTCGGGATTGGCCCACTTCTTTTTCGTAAACGTCTGAGGGTCGAAACGAATTCCCCGCGGCGCCTGTGTCGAAAATGTCATGTCATCGTCTGGGCTGGCAAAAGGATTCGCAGTTCCGGTAGGGATGGGGCCCACCGCCTCGAGATAGCCCGACTTTCCAGGAACCGAAGCGTCGTAATTGGGATATCGCGCGCGGACCTGGCGCTTGCCATTGATAAACAGTTGCGTGAACTTCATCCCCGGGGGGACCGAAGCCATCATGATTCCATTCTGATAGAAGCCCCACTTGCACGCGAGCTTGCGTCCGCCGCTAATCGTTATGCGCTCGCCCGGAAAGGCCGCATAAACTCTAGGAGCTTCTTTTGTGCCAGAATCCTCGTGAGTGAAAGCGAGTGGACGATCCAGATAGTATGTGCCCTCGCGAACCAAGACTGTGAGAGGCTGAGATCTGTTCCGCGATTGTCGAACAGCATCTTGTGCGCGATGCAAGGTTGCGAAAGGCAGCTCTAGTGTGCCTGGGTCAGTGTCGTTTCCCGACGGCGAGACGTAGAAAGCAGCTTCTCCCGCCTTCTGTACTGCAGCAGATCTCGGCGGCCTGGTTGGTTGGTGAACCAGCGACAGAGCGGCGCCGGCACTCAGCTTCAAAAATTCTCTACGCTTCATAGAATCAAGAATGGACGGACCAAATGCTACACCGATGACGGGAGAAGTCAAGAGCAAGGAAGGGCATTCTTGCGAAAAGCGCAGCCAACAATCGACTCGTGCTCCACAGGCGGGAGGCCGATCGCGCTCTGGCGATTGGATCAACCACTCGTAATGAGCATGATGGGTGCCCTACTTCTTCGTGGAAGTCAGAAGCGCTTTAGTGTCAGCGATGTGATCAAGCATCTGGCGACGTGCGTCTTCCGAATTCCGGCTTTGAATAGCCTCATAGATTCGCTTGTGAAAGTTGAGTGGGCGGTCGATAGAAACACGTGTAGAAAGCTGCGACATGCTCGTCAAGACGTTTCTGTGGATTACCCTGAACAACAGATGACAGATACGATTTCCGCTGGCACGGAAGATGCACTCATGGAACGCTAGATCTGCGTCTAACCGCTCTTGGTTGGTCTTGCAATGCTCCATCGCTACAATGGCTTTTCGCAACCCGATCAGATCCTCGGCGGTAGCACGTTGGGCTGCTCGGGCCGCGAGCTCTGGTTCAACAATCATCCGTGTCTCAAGAAGCTCGTGATGGGAAAGATCATCCAAAAGGACCAGAAAATCGAGAGGCTCCTGGAGGGTGGATTCAGCGCTCGCGCTCAGGTACGTTCCATCCCCAACCCGCTGCACCAAGACTCCCATGATCTCGAGCACTTTCAGAGCTTGACGCAACGATGCACGATTCACTCCGAACTCTTTGGCTAGCTCGCGTTCAGGAGGGAACTTTCCGCCGGGACCCACGGCCCCGGTAGAAATCAATCGTTTGATTTTCTCGAGGATCTTGGCGGTAATTCGGGTGTCGGCTGGCGTCTTTCGCCGATTTTGAACTGAAGTTGCCATAATACAATAGCGATAGTCTCGTCCCTTTCTGACAGCAATCTACGATGTCGACGGTCGATTTTCGCCGGCGTTGCACCCATCGGGAGCACGTTACGCAGGACATAATGCTGCGTTCCCGCAATTGATAGCACAGAGAATAACACGTCCATGCCTCCCCCCCTTGTATTCACATACGACAACTGGCAGATTCGCGAGGGTTCGTTTCTGGACAACCGAATTGAATGACGAGCGTCATTAATCTGATTAGTAATCCCACTGTTTGTTGTGCACTGGCTCCAGGATTTGCTGCACGTGCGCTAGCAACTGTTGGTCAATCGGTTCCTGATGCCATTCAACGTTGCGACGCACAGACTCCGGATTCGCTGTACTGAACAGAGTAGTGGGGAGACTGGGGTGCTGGCTGGCAAACTGCAACGCAAGCTTGGCGATGGAGCTACCTTCACCACGGCAGAAGTCAGCCGCAGATTTGAAGACAGCGCGATCCTGCGCGTTCGCCGGATGCCAATCCGCGGGCCCGCGGTCTGTCAGCAGCGCGCTGCCAAAAGGTGAACCGTTAATGATCCCAATACCTTTCTTCTCGGCAATTGGTAGAAGCTCAGTGATACGTGTGTCATTCAGACAGTAGTGATTATGGACAAGGCCGGCGTCCACATCGAGTGTGGTGAAGATTCTCGTCCATAAATCCATCGGATAGATTCCGAAGCTGACGCCGCCGATTCGGCCCTCTTGCTTTAATTCCATCGCCGATTGATAACCTTCGGTGAGAGCCCACTCGGTGTATTTGCGACTCTGGTATTCGATGTCGTGAATATGGATCAGGTCAAAGTATTCAGTTCCCAGCCGCTCAGAACTCTCTTCGATCGACCTGCGAATGCGGGCGCGTGAATAGTCGAGTGTATCGTCGCCGTAAGCTCCGGGCTTTGTGTACTTGCCGACTTTCGTGGACAGATAATATCGATCGCGCGGGATTCCACGTAGAGCCTTCCCCAGGACAGTCTCCGAAACTGTACCTGCATAGGCAGGAGCCACATCGAAGAAATTGATTCCAGATTCGAGCGCTACATGAACAGCTCTAACGGCCTCTGTCTCGTCGACAGAATGAAATACCCCACCCAAAGATGAGGCTCCAAAGCTGAGCCGAGAGATCTTCATCCCCGTTTTCCCAAGTAGGCTGTATTTCATAAAAATCGAAACGCGGAGCTCGGACGTTGATTAGGACTCGCGGCCCATACCAGACTGCAACAGCAGAACAAGGGATCCGCGGGACAGAAAAGACGGCGAATGAAGAACGTGCGCCGATCAATTATCTCCATCACTCTCCTGCACTTCGACAACTGCTTTCATCATTCCAAGTTTTTCGGAGAGCCCTTTAAGGCGTGAGGGCACTTCGTCGAGATAGATACGATCCGTAATCCACGGATCCGTGTTGATGCTGCGGTCCTCCAGCATCCGAATGATGGCTGGAAATTGCCCACAGCTGTTTCGACTCGCGTAAATGGTGACTTCTCGCCGGTGCAGCAACGCATCATCAATGCGCACCGGATCGCGTGTTAAGCCCACGAAAACCAGCCGTCCACCGGGGGCGACGACGTTCAAGCTCTCTGACATGACTGTCGCATTGCCTGTCGCGTCTAATACCACGTCTGCCAGTTGTCCTTCAGCGGTAGCCAGGACTTTCAGTCCCAAGTCACGCGCGAACTTCCTCCGCCATTCGTTGGTCTCCACCACAGCAACTTTGCCTCGAAGAGCGGTAGCAAACTGGCTCACTGCCAGCCCGATGGGCCCACCTCCCACCACTAATACCTCTTCGTCCGGCTTCAACTGACTCCGGCGAACAGCATGAGCTCCAATCCCTAGCGTCTCGATCAAGGCGAGTTGATCCAACGAAAGGTGCTCAGACTTATGCAACAACTCGATCGGAACAGCCAGAAAGCCCTGCATCCCGCCATCGACGTGAACGCCAATGAGTCGAAGCTGTTCACAGCAGTTGGTCCTACCCACTCTACAGGTCCGACATCTGCCACAACTCATGTACGGTTCGATCGCACATCGATCGCCAGGTCGGAGCCCGCGCGTATTCTTGGCCACCTCCACGATCTCGCCTGATAGCTCGTGTCCCAGGACGCGTGGGTACGTGTAAATCGGGTGTCGCCCCGCAAGAGCATGGAAATCGCTCCCACAAACCCCGACCCGGCGAATGCGAACGAGAGCCTGTCCACTGGAAGGCGCGGGGCGCGGAACCTTGAGATCCACAAGCTCCCCCGGAGCGTTCAGTAGAATTCTTCTCATAGAAATTCCTTTTGAATATAGCTACTACGAAAACGCCACATTCCTATTGGTCCAGCCATAAGATGACCGGAATTGTAGAGGAGCATCCTGCGTCCGTCAAGCGCACTACGCGCAGCCCTGTGAGATAAAAAGGCGTGAATTATAAGGCTTATTGACTGCTCGCGAGCCAAGCTTCACATTGGCTTGAAAGCCAGCTCTTGACAGTGATAATTCCTGGATGATAAAGTTCGCGGCGCATTGGCCCATCCAAATATCTCTCGAGGAAAATCGAGCATCGTGAATTGTTCCTGGGCACTCCAATCCTGCCGCACCGATCTCTTCGGACTTCAGAGTGATCCAAGCGGACCCCGAAGATGGGCCATTCAATGAACCCTACGCTTGCAATTCCACCGCTCGACATTGCGATCATTCTTCTCTATATGGGCGGTATCTTGACCGTTGGCCTCTTGTCAGTGCGTCGGATCAAGGTCACTGGGAATATTTTCTTTCTCGCGGGACGGTCGTTAACGTGGCCCTTTGTGGGGGCGGCGTTGTTCGCATCCAACATTTCGACGATCCATCTGGTTGGACTTACGGCATCCGGCTATAACGAAGGACTTGTCTGGGGAAACTTCGAGTGGATGGCGTCGTACACGCTCATCCTTCTCTCATTGGTTTTCGCACCCTTCTATTTTCGAACGCGCATTGAAACGCTACCGGAATTCCTCGAGCGGCGTTACAGTCCGGCGTCACGCTCGTTCCTGGCCTTCATGGCGATTGTGGCTGCGGTATTCATCCATATCGGAATGAGCCTCTACGCAGGCGCGGCAGTGTTCCAGCGCTTTTTCGGTATCAGCGTGGTCACCTCGATTGTGATCATCGCGACTGTGGTAGGGATCTACACCGTGATCGGCGGCCTTCGAGCGGTAGTCGTTACCGAAACTGTTAATACGGTGATCCTCATCATTGGTGCTCTGTTAATTCTGGTGTTTTGTCTGCTTGCATTACCGGCCCACGGGATCCATTCCTTCGAGCAGTTCAGGGATGCGACGAAACCGGGCCAATTGTCTATGTTACATTCGCACGACTCGGCAGGCCTGAGCTGGTATGCCGTGCTGCTCGGTTACCCGATTCTCGGCATATGGTACTGGTGCACGGATCAGACCATCGTTCAAAGAGTATTGGGGGCACGCAGCTCAGAAGATGCTCAGCTGGGCCCTCTCTTCGCAGGATTTCTCAAGATCTTGCCAGTCTTTCTCCTAGTGCTGCCCGGTGTGATTGCCTATGTCCTGTTCCATGACATCATTGGCACTGCTAGCAATCAAACGTTGCCGGTCCTCATTGAGCAACTGATACCTACTGGTCTGCGAGGCGTGATCACGGCCGCCGTGCTAGCTGCTTTGATGAGCGCAGTTGCGGCCGCCCTGAATAGCATCGGAACTCTTGTTGCGGTCGACATTGTGGCGCGCCTACGACCGAATACTTCTGACCGTGCTCAGGTGACGATCGGACGTGTCAGCTCAGTTGCCGTCATGCTTCTTGCAATGGCTTGGTCGACTCAGGGGGGAAGATACTCAAGCATCTTTGAAGCGATCAATGCAATTGCAGCGGACTTGGCACCTCCCATCACTGTAGTGTTTCTGTGGGGAGTGCTTTGGCGTCGTGGCACTAAGGAAGCTTCACTCTGGACACTGATTTTTGGTTTCGCTCTTGGGGTCGTTGCTTTTGTGCTGGATCTTCCCGTATTCGGAGCGGAGAAGATCCTGACCCATCGATGGGGCATTCCCTTCATGATGCAAGCTTGGTGGATGTTTTGCATCTGCAGCCTTGTTTATGTGATCGTATCGCTGTTAACACCTGCCCCGTCGCCCGAATCCGTTGAGGGACTCACTTGGAGTCATCCTTGGGCCGCAATCACACAAGAACAATTTAGAGGGTTACGAGACCCCCGCTTGATCGCAACGCTTCTCGCGATCACGGTGGCGGTTCTCTACTATATTCTCCGCTAGCGCTTAGGTCCTGATGAAGATCGATACACACCAGCATTTCTGGAGCTATAACGATCAAGATTACGTGTGGATGTCGGCCGCGATGGGAAAGCTCCGCAGGGATCACCTTCCCACAGATTTGTTACCTCTTATGCATGAAGGCGGTATTGATGCAACTATCGCTGTGCAGGCACGGCAAAGTTTCAAAGAAAGCACATGGCTGCTGGAACTCGCAAAGGAGTATTCATTCATTCGCGGTGTGGTGGGCTGGGTAGACCTGTGTAACGAAGCTGTTTTGGATCAACTGGAGCAGCTTGCGCAACATCCAAAACTGTGTGGCGTCCGACATGTCCTGCATGACGAACCTGACGACGAATTCATGTTGCGAAAGACATTCTTGAATGGGCTGCAGCAACTGCAACGCTTCGGGCTAACCTACGACCTTTTACTTTTTCCTCGGCATCTCCCGATCGCCCGCAGTTTAGTTCACATGTTTCCCGATCAGCCATTCGTGCTCGATCACATCGCGAAACCTCCCGTTCGAACCGGAGAAACAGAGCCATGGGCGACCGAACTCAAACGACTGGCCGAGTTCCCCAACGTGTTTTGTAAGATCTCCGGATTGGTCACCGAGGGAGATTGGAACTCATGGCGAGCACAAGATTTCGAGCCGTATCTCGACGTCGTAATGAACGCCTTCGGGCCACAGCGTTTAATGATCGGATCCGATTGGCCAGTTTGCACTTTGGCGGCTGACTATGTATCAGTCATCGATTTGGAAGTTGACTTTATTGCGAAGTTCTCAGTTGATGAACAGCGAGCGATCCTCCAAGAGAATCCGATAAAGTTCTATTCGCTCCCGGCATGATCACACCCCTTGATCCCGCTGCAATTCAATGCGATCTCAGTTGGGCGTGAGTGTAATCTCCATCGGTTTTGTTGATTGCAGTTGGAGGTAGACCACGAGGTCAGTTCCATCCAGAGTTCGTACGGTCCCGATGCGAGCCTTCTCCGACGGCAACGGACGACCATCTGCTTTGACGCGTGCCCCGTCGGCATTCCAGTTCTTTACGAGAATTGCTGGATTAAAGAGTGGAGAGTTTTCAGAGCCACCCAGCATCATCTGAACCTGCGAGGCAGATCCCGGCGTGTGTGTTATAACAAATGCCCGCTCGGCGGGGTCATACCCTTTGGTCTGGAAACCCGCGCCCTTAATCTCGATTAGCGCTGGATGGAGCCACGACTTCGCCAACACTGCCAGTTCAGCAGCCGGGCGATTCGTGAGGCCGTCCATCAAAAGTTTCGTAATTGCGTCTTCCGCCTTTGCATATTCTGGCCACTGAATATGAGAAAGCGAGGAGTGTGATGCTCGATCAGGCGCCACGGCACAGCGACCGCTGGAGTCGATGAGTCCCACCGGCCAATGATTCCACCATTCGAAAGTCGATCGCGTGTCTTCGCCGGTATAGGTGCTGAAGGATGTTGGCTGGGGAGCGACCTGGAAAGGCTTCCAGTTCGACTTGAGATTGATCATCTGAATATTCGCGTCCGGCGGGTTTGGCAACGCCTCTGGAGGACGAGGTAGCCATGAATAAGTTGCAGTTTGGCCAGCCATGTTCGCCAAAGTGAGTGCATCGTTCTGAATGTTATCTTCGGGGCGCGTTCCTGGACCGTTAACGATGATTGTCTCTTGCCACTCGTGCCACATTTTTGGAGGCTGTACCCGGTCACTGTGATGCAAAACCTGTTTTCTTATCGCAACTCCATCGGGATACACCGTGTAGTACTCATCGGCCCAATCGAACCATCCGGTGAGCGGGTCTTCGTGAGCTCCCCGGTGTAGGATGTCAGCGAGCGCGTAACGCCAGTGGACAACTGCTCGCGCAGGGTTGCTTTCGAGAATGTTCACGCGCGAGTAGCGCGTCTGTTTGTCCGACATTGGTTCGGCGTCATAAACAGTCGACCCTCCATATCCATCCTCGAGGAATTCGTCGGTGTACCATTTTCCATTCTCGGTCACCCATGCCGGGATGTAACTGAGCCCATGCCAAAACACCAGCCGTATCGGCGAACTATCGAAGCGCACGACAACGTCAGATTCTGGGCCAATTCGCCATAGGCGATCCCAAACATCTTCATACTGAAGCGTGGCGTAGTAAGCCCCAAATGGTCCGGCCCCTGGAGTTCCGGTAGGCAGGACCGGCCAAGGCAGAACTTCGCCTTGTTGCGCATGAGCCTGCACAAACGCGGTCTGAATTTCTTGTGGCTGCAGGCCGCGATTAAAGATTTTGACCTCATCCATCAATCCGTCGAATGAATACCAGGTCGTGACTTTTGGGTGGATGTAGCAGTACGGAAGAACCGCAGCACGGATGCGCCCGATCAGAAGGTCGATCGAATGCGTCGGAGATTGTAGCTTTCCAGTCGCGTTTGAATGCCCGACTTGCTTACCATCGATATATACCGACAGTCCTTGTTCGGGGCTGTATGTTCCGACAAGAAAGGCCCATTTCTTCAGAGGAATCGCAGCTTGAGAAACCACGGTCTGCCATCGATCGCCCGCTTCGACTGACATGCCAACGTGCCCTTCGGCGTCGATGCCGAAGAAATATCCTCCTTGCTGTTCATCCTGGTAGTCGACTACTGGAACCCAATTCCACGGATATGTGCTGGGCGCGACCCATGCCGCAACGCTGATCGCGGATCCCATTGCTGGAACCTGCTTCGCGAGGCGAGTAACGCTGGTGGTGTAGCCATCGAACCGCAAGGCGTTGCCGGAGACGCCCCCCGCGTATGCCGAGTATCCGCTCACCAGATCGTCACTTCCGGTAATCGCCTCTCGAGTGTTTGCTCCGCTTGATTCGTCGAACATCCATTGAGCTACAGGACCACTCTCTTGACAGATCGCTAGTCCACCCAACAGAGAGATCCATAGCACCCACCGAACACCGTCAAGCAGGCCCCTCATGTTTCCACCTCAGATTGAAGTCTGAAAGAAGATACCATTGGTCGTACCAACTATACAGAAGAGTCGCTCACTGCAAGATCTAGCTTCGCTCTGTGCTTATAGCATCATGGCTGAACCCATTCGTTATGGGGGCGCGGCACAAAGATGATCGCCATCGCAAATGGTTCGCCCATTAAATCACAATATTTGCACTTGCCAGAGTTTGGGGGAACTAGCGAGACTCAGGAGCGCTAATCCGAGAAAATGTCGGTCTGCTTTAGTTGCAATATTGAACTCAACTCGAACACGAAGGCCCTACCACCCCGCCCAAGCTCACGGAGAGTGCACTCAAGAGCTCCAGGCTACGGGACATACCAAAGTTGAACTCGGACCCGAGCATTACGATAAGGCCAGCTTTGGAGGAAAAACGTGCGGCCCTCATGCCCGGAGGCAGAGAGTTGATGACAGACGCTTCCGTGGTCTAGCTAAGTTGTTGAAAGTGGTGAGCGCGGTAGGAATCGAACCTACAACCTACTGATTAAGAGTTGTCGCTCCTCAGCAGGTTGGACAGCAACGATCACCATGTGAAATCAATCATTTGCCCACAACCTAGCCCGCACGGAAGCACTTTCTCGAAGTAGCGAAAAAGCCTGTATTGGCGCGCATGGGCTCGAAGCGTACGGCACATTCTGCGGCACACCTTGCGAAGCGTCAGAAACTTAGGGCCGGTTCAGCTCAGTTAGTCGATGTGGCCCTTCATTGTGACCACTCTGTGACCAGCGCCGATGTTCGCCTAAGCGTCGGTGACGAACTTTCAAATGGTTAATAAGGTACCGGCATCATGCGTGAAACAAATAGGCTCACACGAAGACCTTCGGTCAACCGTGCTCCGAAAAAGAAATCCAGTTAAGAGGCCGTGCGAGCTTGGTGTCGCAACTGAACGGTGTGTGGTTGGCTTCTGAACCGGGACATCAGTATGGCGCTAAGCGCAACCGGATGCGAACTAGAAGACAAGACTGAGGCGGACCTACGGGGCCTGAGTTCTCGCGAGAAATTCCACAAGCAATAGAGGAGAAATGGAATTCCGAAGGCCAAAATCAGGGCGAGCACATAAGCGACCATGGACCAGTTCTCCTCGAGTTCTTCAACCTCAATGATGGGCGAAAAAACCTAAAGAAGTACTGGAGAAGGCATGAAGATTTTATAAAGATTCGACGCTTCCTCTGAGGCGATAGCCAACCCAGGGTTCGGTCATGATGTACTGTGGCTGTTCGGGATTCGGTTCCATCTTCTTTCGCAAGTTCTTGACGAAGACCCGCAGGTAGTCGACTTGATCTCCGTAGTCAGGACCCCAAACGGCTTGCAGGAGTTCGCGATGAGACACAACCTGGTTGGCGTGTTGCGTCAGATAGCGCATTAGGTCCAGTTCTTTCGGTGTTAAGTGCGTGCTCACGCCTTCTCTCGACACGGTCCGCTCCTCAAAATCGATCACAATCTCGCCCAAGCGAACTTTCTTGGGCGACGACTGCGCACTGGGCACTCTCCTGAGGGCGGCGCGTATGCGTGCCATAAGTTCCGGAGTGCTGAACGGCTTGGTCACAAAATCGTCAGCCCCAGCATCGAGGGCGGCCACTTTATCTTCTTCGGAATTTCGGACGGTGAGCATGACGATGGCTACGTCGCTGTCCCTGCGAATCTGCCTGCATGCGGCCAAACCTCCCATGCCGGGCATGTTCATGTCGAGAACCACGAGATCCGGTCGCAATTCGCGGATGCTCTCGAGCGCCTCTTCGCCGGTTTTGGCTTCGTCCACCTCGTACCCTTCCGCCACCAATGTTGTGCGCATGAACCGGCGAATCTTCGGCTGGTCGTCCACGACGATGATGCGGCCCCCGCTCAAGCGACCTCCTGCCGGAGCACGGGCAGCGTGATTCGGAAGGTCGTTAGTCCTGGCCTACTCGAAACCGTCAATTCACCGTTGTGGGCTCGCACAATGCCATGAGCGATGCTGAGACCGAGGCCGGAGCCCGGTATTTGACGCCTGACCGAGGGGCTTCTGTAGAACCTGTCAAAAATCCGCAATTGCTCTTCTGCTGGTATGCCCTTACCGTAGTCAGTAAGTTCCACGCTCAACACACCGTCTTCCACTTTCGCCCCTATTTCAACCGCGGTTTCCGCCGACGTGTATTTCAACGCATTATCCAACAATTGGCGAATCGCTAGTTTCATAAGGCGTTTGTCGAAGGCCATTGCCGGCAGAGCGCTCTGGCAGAGTATTCGGACCGGATGCTCATCGATCTCCGTCCGCATGGAAGCAACAACTTCTTCCAGAGTATCGTTGAGATTTCCAATCTCCGGATGAAGTTCGATGCGCGTGGTATCAAGACGCGCCATTTCAATCGCGTCGTCAATCAACTCCCGCAGGTGCTCTGCTTCCTCGTCCGCGATCGTCAGTTGTTCCTGCCTGCTTTCCGTAGGCACGTTCGGATTCGCCAGCAGTGATGTGGTTGCAGCCTTGATCAAAGTCAGCGGTGTTTTGAGTTCGTGGGCCATGGCATCAATGAGCGTCGTTCTTAGCTGTTCACTTTGCCGCGCAGCTTCCACCTCCTGGGCCAAATCTTGCGCTCGTGCCCGTTCGAGACCGATCGCAACCAGGTTCGCGACGCCCTGGAGAACGGAGTCCGGCATAGTAGCGCCATGCAAGGCCATGCTCGCGACCGGCTCCGAGCCGCTCCGGACACCGACGATCACGTACGGCGCACGCCCTTTCGTAGAAGGTCCATCGGAAAATGCTGCAAGTCGAAGGTCGTCCTCAAGTCCTTCGGGTCCCGACATCCCGACGCAATAAAATTCCTCCGCATGGCGCTCGTACAATATGGCTGCCTGAAGACCGAAGATCTCAGCCAGTTTCTCAACCAGTTGTTTGGCAAAGGGAGCGCTCCTGTCGATCAGCAACATCGCCCGGCTAAACGCGTAAAGGCGCTCGAGATCCCTCTGCCGTTCGACTGCCTCGGACGCTCTTGTCTTAGCCTTCGCGGACAATCGGCTGGCAATCAGGGAGGTTGCCAGAAAGCTAGACAGAGCGACCCAATTTTGCGGATCGGCGATCGTGAATGTTCCGACTGGAGGGAGGAAGAAAAAATTGAACACGAGGGTTGCTAGCACTGAGGCCAAGGCAGCTTCAAGGAATCCCCATGTGCTCGCGACAATCAGGATCAGAAGCAAGTAGGCAAACCCGATCGTTGTAGCGTTGACGGGAATCAGGCGATAGCCGACATACGTGACGAGCACAACGCCACCTAAAGCGACCAGCACGCGCAAAGGACGACGACGAAGCACGCCATTCTCCTCCCGCTCGATATTCTAGGTCATCCTCATTACACGGCGGCTGCCCCCGTAGCGGTCTTCATCGGCAGGCTCTCGGAGAATCGGCCATGCCGTTCACCGGCTCCCGTACGTCAGAATTCCAGTTTCACTTGTACTGCGATCATGCGTGGGCTGCTATCGCCACCCAAGCCCACACCGAGCAAGCCAGTGGGCGGTGATGTCGTATAGGTGAGCTCTCCGAATCCTGTTTGCGTCGAGGAGTTCCCCGGAACGCCAGCTAGCACCATGCTGGGCAATCCAAAGTTGGGATGATTGAAGACATTGAAGAACTGTGCCTCCAGCCTCATGGCAAGTTTTTCATGAAGTAGGATGCGTTTGGTCAGATACACGTCGGACCAGAGGAATTGGGGACCACGGAACTGGTTCCTGCGGGAGTTGCCAAATTGGCAGTGGGCCGGATCGTCTCCGCGGAGACAAGCCCCTGTACTCGGATCTACTGTGGAAACGAAAGCATCAGGGTTCACCCACTGCACCGTCCCAGGCTGTGTGACTCCCGGAATGTTGCAGTGACGACAGTAGGGATCCACGCCTGGAACAAGACTTGCGAACTGAGGTCCGCTGCCTTGCACGATGCCATTGCCGTTCGCCGAATAGGGTGTGCTCAGGATTGAGAACGGAACGCCACTGTGCCAGAATACGCTGCCCGAAACCTGCCACCCATTCAGCGCATAACCAAGCGCATGGTTCCTCACCTTGATCGGCAGCTCGTACACATACTGCCCGGTGAGGTTGTGTCGAATGTCGTAATCGCACGAGCCGTAATCGCGGCGGAGATCTCCCGGCAGAGGAGAAAGAATCCCCCCAGCCGAAAACTGTAGGAAACCCCCATTCGAGACCGTGTCCAGGCAATGGCTCCAGGTGTAGTTGAGCTGTCCCTGAAGACCATGTCCGAGACGCTTCATGGCCGTGAGCTGCAGGCCGTGGTAGTGACTGTTCGCGCCCGTAGCAAACTGACTCACGGAGGCAAACCGGGGATCGGTCGGCTGTAGGTAAGGAAACGGTGCGAAGCATCCCTGGCACACAGTCTGGTATCCGTTCACCTGCGTCAGATAGGGCTGGTTCACCGCGCGCGTGCCGACATATTGGGCCTGCAAGCTAGCCGTCGTTCCAAACTGATGTTCGATTCCCAGGCTCCACTGCATGAAATATGGCGCATGCAGTTTGCCATCTGGCACCGCCGTAATCGCCACGGGCGGGAGACACGTCGCAGGGTCAGCGAGGGACGAAGCGCACGAAAGTTGCCCCTGCTGGAAGCCGGCGCCAAAACTCTGGTTGGCAGCGACGGTTGCATCAACCGCACTGTTTGGCACTCCCGGCGCAATCGTCGTGCCGCCCACGGTGCCCAACAACCCACCCTGGAACGTCCTCACGTAAGGCGGATTCGTGCCGATCACATCAGCGATGCTGCCCGGCATGATGTCACTGAAGATGCCGAAGCCGGAGCGGAGCACGGTGTTCGGTTCGAACTGCCATGCAATAGCGGTTCTCGGTTGAAGGATGGCAACCGGGGTCGAGGAGAACAGGTGGCCGAGATTCGTCTGGATCGCGGCACTGAGTGGCTGATTGACGTCGTGCGAAATGGAATTGAAGGCGCCTCGAAGACGACCGATCTGCTGATGTGGATTGAGAGGATTCGAGTTGAAGGTATCGCGCACACCAATTGTCCAGGTGAGTTTCGGCGTCACTCTCCAGGTGTCCTGCGCATAGAGATCGAGATTGAGAAAATTAAAGGGCTCGTTGGCTGTCGTCGGGAAGGCCTTAGTTGCTGTGGACGCCACTCCATAGATGAACTGCGGTAGCGTGGTGTAGGTCACGGCCGGCACCGTTCCCTGACCAAAGTCGTAATCGTTGAGGCGAAAGATTCGGGTGTTGGTGCCGAACCTCAGTTCATGAGCACCTTGGCTCCAGGCGAGGTTGTCGTTGATAAAGAAGCGGGAGGCGCGCCTTCCCTGGACCCACGTGTTATCGAGTCCACCGATTGTGGTGAATGGAGCATTCGCGCCGCTGCCTTCGAGAACGATCGGGAAAGCAGCAAGAGTCTTCTCGAAGTCGCTTGGCCCGAACAGGCTCTCATACCACGAGAATGCCGGATTGAAATAGTTCACAAGATTCTGCGAGAAAACATGCGTATATCCCGCGGCAAACGAGTACAGAGGCTGGGGAGAAATCGCGTTGAACAATGGATTGATGGGATCGGTGTAGGCGGCCTGGAGTCCGTTATCGGTCTGAAAGCGAAGCCAGGCGGTGTCTTTCTCATTGATGTTGTAATCGATTCGGGCCGTCTGCACCTGTTCATGATCCGCGCTGGAGTGGGAAATGCTCTGTCGGTTCGCGCAACCGTTTCCGTCATTCGCAACGGCAGGCGCACCTCCGCCGACATCGAATGGACAACCAAGCACGGCCAATGGCGCACCCGCTGTGCTTCCGTAGAGCGAAAACATCTGTTGGTAGAACGGGACCAATTGCGGAGCAGGCGCATACTTTGCTCCAGAAACAGAATCCGTTCCACCGAGTGGAAGTTGCTGTAGCACGTATTGCTGGAATGCGCTACTCGGAACGGTTGTCGCTGTCACGATGGGCAGCGAAATCCGAACCCATTCGCTATCGAAGAAGAAGAACAGTCTGTCGTGGACAATCGGCCCGCCAAGACTGCCTCCGAAATGGTTTACGTTTGATCGTGGCTTGTGATTGCCGGGCGTAGCGTTGGTAAAGTAATCCGCCGCGTTCAGGATTGAGCCATTCCACAGTTCGTAGAGATTACCGTGAAACTGATTGGCGCCAGACTTCGTGACGTAGTTGACCTGCGACGCTCCATAACGTCCCAGATCGACAGCAT
>Ga0335069_10004111_pt1 | contig 21738 bp, 19 predicted proteins | sample Lox_Sample_11_FD_206714 | JGI IMG/M metagenome (GOLD analysis project Ga0335069, IMG submission 206714) | Soil microbial communities from Loxahatchee National Wildlife Refuge, Florida, United States - Lox_Sample_1.1 | ecosystem: Environmental > Terrestrial > Soil > Wetlands | place: USA...
TAGTTGAGAGGGTTTCCAAGGTACGCCTTACACGGGCGAAGATTGACGTAAAGATCGAAGAGTTGGCGCATACCCACGATCGGGCTCTTGTAGGCGTAACCCTTCCCCTGCAGTTCAGGATTGAGCTCCTTGCGAGCCTCATCGTTCGGCTTGGAGGTAACGGCACCGAAAAGAGCGCATGTGCATCGATTTAGGGTATCGATGGTACGTTGGGGCATGGGATTGCCTTCGCTGCACCAGAAGGTCCATCCTATGTCAGCGTGTACGTATTCGGCGTCAAGCATCAGTGCATCCAGAATTATCCGACTGGCCTCCATCACGTCCCTTCCGACGCCATCCCCGGGCATCAAAGCAATCCGATATTTGCTCACTTTTTTACTCCTTTCCAGTGATTAAGGCTTACCCATGTTTATTTGTATCTCTTACACCGCTGTTACTTTGAATCATCGAGAGTTTGTTCTTGGTGTAAGGAATAAGGCCTCCTGCATCAAGAATTGTGATTACCTGCTCCGGAAGACTAGGGAAGCGGAAAACACCCGCCTGGCAACGAATCTCTCCCGCAGCCAAGTCCACTTCGATGACTTCTCCATCCTTGATGGCGTCTACCGCCTCTGCGCACGTAAGAGCGGGCAGAGCGGAGTTGACGCAATTCCGGTAATGGATGCGCCCAAATGACTTGGCAATTATTGCGCCCACACCACTTTCCTTAAGGCACGTTACCGCCTGTTCCCTGGATGAGCCGCATCCCCAGTTCTTGCCTGCCACGATGATGTCGTTGGCCTTGACCGCATGGACAAATCCCGGATCAAGGTCTTCGAGAGCATGTGTCGCCATTTCTTTAGGTTCGGTAATCGTGTAGGTATACTTTCCTGGAAAGATAACATCAGTACTCACATCATCGCCGTATTTCCATGCTCTTCCCCGGATTGCGCTCATAAGTATCTCCTTAAAGGTCTTTTGGATGGGTAATAGCGCCGGCCACCGCTGAAGCCGCAACCACTTGCGGGCTAGCAAGGTATACCTCACTGTCTCTAGTCCCCATGCGACCCTTGAAATTCCTGTTGGCGGTGCTCACCACGACTTCACCTATCGCAGGAACACCCATATGATTCCCAAGGCAAGGTCCGCACCCCGGGCTTTCGACCATGGCGCCAGCCGCAACAAAAGTCTCTAAATATCCGGCTTTCAGCGCTTCGAGGTAAATCCTGGATGACGCGGGAATCACGACCATGCGGGTCCCGGGAGCGAGTTTTCGTCCCTTAAGTACCGTTGCGGCTGATGCAAGATCGTCGAGACGTGCATTTGTGCACGTGCCGAGGAACGCCTGATCCACATGGGTTCCAGCTACGGCTGACAGAGGTTTCACATTATCTACCGCGTGGGGACAGGAGACAAGAGGCTCCATTTGGGAGGCATCGTACTCGATAGTCCGTGCATACGCAGCGTCCGGATCGGAAAAAACGGCCTCAAAGGGACGTTTAGCCCTCTTCTTAAGATAGGCAATGGTTTTTGCATCGACTGGGATATGGCTGCTTTTTGCACCCATCTCGGCGCTCATGTTGGTGAGAACGGCGCGTTGGTCCACTTCGAGCGCCTCGATGGCCTCACCCTGCCACTCCATGCACATGTACAGGGCTCCGTCGGAGCCTATATCCCCCATCACTCTAAGAGCGAGATCCTTCGAAGTCACGCCTTCGGGTAAACGTCCTTGCACCAGGATCTTCATGCTCTCCGGGACTCGAAGCCAGAGGCTCCCCAGAGCCCATACGGACGCCATTTCTCCCCTGCCGATCCCAGTACCAAAAGCGCCAGTCACGCCGGCGTGTGGGGTGTGAGAGTCAGCTCCGAGGACGACCTCGCCTGGCAAAGCCAAGCCTTCTTCCACGAGTACGTGGTGGCAAACTCCGTAACCTACGTCGTAGAATTGCTCTATGCCCTGCTCCTTCACAAACTTCCTTGTCAGTCGATGGTTCTCAGCGTGTTCAGTGTTCGCCGCCGGGGTAGCATGGTCAAGGACTATAACGTGCATCTTTGGGTCGAAGACGCGGATCCCTCCCATCTTTTGAAAGGTGGACCAGATGGGGGCGGTATTGTCATGCGATAGCGCCACATCAGGTGTAACCTCAACAATCTGGCCCGGGACCGTCGCTTTGGCTCCAATTTTCCTCGCCAGTGTTTTTTCTGCAAACGTTAGTCCCATACGCCCTCCTTATAAGGTCCATTTCTTCCCAAGCACCTTTGCCGCCCGAAACTTCATACGCCTTTTCATGGCTTCAACGGGGCTTCTCCAGGCTCGCGTTTTCCCCGGCTATCCGGCCGAAGGCTACGCATTCTGCCAGGTTGCCGCCGCTCGAAGGGTAGAGCATGCCATAGATCGACCCCAGTTCTCCCGCACCGTACAGCCTGGGAACCGGTGAACCGTCAGACCTCAGGATCTGCGCCCTCCTGTTGCGGCGGGGACCCCCTTGAGTGTTCGGTCCTCCCGGCCACAGCGCCACGGCGTAAAAAGGGGGCGAATCGAGAGGAGCCATCGTGTGGGGTTGGCGGCTAAATTTGGTGTCCGTGCCGTTGGTGCAGGCTACGTTATACTCTGCCACCGTACCGGCCAGAGTCCCCTGTTTCATGCCAAGCTCGCGTGCCAATTCTTCTATGTTTTTCCCCTGTTTGATCCATCCTCGCCCGACTTCCTCGTCGTTGTCTGCGCTCCACCTGTAGAACTGAGCAGGACCCGCAGGACCACTCCTCCTGAGCGCGATAGGTCCGGCACCCATCCTCTTGCTGTCGAAAACCCAATAACTTGGAACCCTTGGGAAAAGGAGCTGTTGGCTGTCAAATCCCGCAAGGTCATAGTATATCGAATGACCCTTGAAGTTTTCGTTCATATATCGCCTTCCGAATCGGTCCACTACCACGTATCCTATAACACTCTTAGGACCGCTTGCGAGTTCTGCCTCCAGGACCGTCCCTCCCGGAGATCTCCAATCAACCCCGCCGAATGTGGGAGTAAATGCAGACTCAACTTGGGCAAACTTCATAACGAGGCGCGCGGAGCAGCAGTTCATGTGCCACAACTGAGCCCCGGCATCGGCCGCTATTTTCACGCCATCCCCCGTGTTCGCAGGGCTCCCGGTAAAATAACTGGGGTATACCCTAAGGTATTGGAGTTTCATTTGTTCATTGAACTCGAACCCTCCCGTGGTAAGGACCACGGCACGCCTTGCCTCCACGTTTACTGGCTTACCATCAGCCGCCCGCCGCTGCGCCCGAACCCCCATGACACCGCCCCTACCATCTAAAAGAAGGCCATGAGCGGCCAGGCCGTGTTCTACCGGAACACCTCGTAGGTCCACCTGTCGGTAAAGTTCCCGCATTAGACCTGGCCCCATACCTGGGATCTGGTACGTGTCTATTGATTCGAACCCTGGCAGGCGGTGTTCCCCGCCATGTCGAGAAAGTCTGATATCCCCTATACCCATTTTCTCGAGCCACCTTCTGTTCTCAATCGAGTAACTAGCCCATACGCTGATCACTTCGGGATCCGTCCAATAGACCTCATCGGTCACTCTGGCGAGGGCCTTCATATAGCGCTCGGACTCTTCCCTGTCACTTGGACAAATAATCTGTCCACCGGACATATAGCTTGTGGTCACCAGTTTTTCATTCTCCTGTTTTTCCAGGATAACGACTTGGGCTCCCCCGTCCCGCGCTGTGATCGCGGCAACGGCACCCGCCGCCCCATAGCCAACGACGATCACATCAGCGCTAAAATCCCAGCGGACCTTCCGCGTGAGCATTAAAACCCCTCCTGCTTGTAGTCGACTCGACCGAGAACAGGTGCTCCATCTTGTCTTATTGGCTTACCCGACGTCCCGGTTTGCATGGCCCCCTCGTAAAGGTGGCAGGCAACCACATGCGCTTGCCCGATTTCTTTCAGTGCAGGCTCGATCTCCTTACAAATAGCCATGGCCTTGGGACAGCGCGGATGGAAACGACACCCCGGCGGAGGATGGAGAGGGCTCGCAACTTCACCGGGGAGAGTCAATACCTCTGAATTTTCACTGTAATTTGGGAACGCGGCAGCAAACAAAGCTTTTGTGTAGGGATGGGCGGCATGTTCATAAAGATCCATGCTCGGTGCACTCTCTATGATCCTGCCCACATACATCACACCCACCTTGGAACTCATATGAAGGATCACCGCGAGATCGTGGGCGATGAGCAGATAAGAGAGGTCGAACTTCTGTTGCAAGCCGACTAGGAGGTTCATTACTTGCGCCCGGATAGAAACGTCGAGAGACGAAATCGGTTCATCGAGGATAATAAGCTTGGGGTTCGTTGAGAGTGCCCGTGCGATGGCGATTCTTTGCCTTTGTCCACCGCTGAATTCGTGAGGAAAAAATTTCGCGTGTTCAGGCCTCAGCCCCACCGCGGTCAGCACCTCGGCGATCCGTTCATTGACCTGTCTTCTATTCAAGCCGTGACTTACCGTGAGAGGCTCGCTGATGATGTTGCGTATCCGTAATCTCGGATTCAAAGAACCTGTGGGATCTTGTAAAACCGGCTGTATTGAAGCCCGGTAGGCTTGCCGTTCCGCGTACGAGTATTGGGCAATATTCTTGCCTTCAAAGTAAAGTGATCCGCCCGTCAACTCGTAGATAAGGAGTACAAGTTTTGCCGTCGTGCTTTTGCCACAGCCTGATTCTCCTACCAGGCCAAACGTTTCCCCGCTATGTATCGTGAAACTCACATCGTCTACAGATTTAATCCAGCCGTTGACCTTTGCAAAAAGGCCGTTCTTAAACGGGAAGTACCTTTTGATATTTCTCGCTTCGAGCAAAGGCACCCTATCGGTTTTAACTCTCTCAACCGGCATGAAAACACCTCACGGAGCGTTGACTGTCGATGACGGTTTCTTCCGGAAGCTCGTTCAAGCATCTCGTGTCGGCACGAGAACACCTGGGAGCAAAGGCACAATTCTCGGGCAAGTTAACTGGGTCGGGCGGCTGGCCTTCGATCGATCGAAGAAGGTCGCCTTTTGATCCTGGTTTTGGGACAGAATCGAGCAGGGCCATTGTATAAGGGTGGATAGGTTTTTTCGTTACGTATGTTGTAGGACCGGTTTCCACGATCCTTCCTGCGTACATGACGGCGATGCGGTCGCAAATACGCTCGACAATGCCGAAATCATGGGTGATGAAAACAATGGCGACCCCTGTTTTCCTCTGAATCTCGCCGAGAAGCTTGAGGTATTCTAATTGCGTTGTCACATCGAGGCTTGTGGTGGGCTCATCGGCAATCAACAGGTTCGCCTCACATGAAAGAGCGATTGCACCTGCCACCCTTTGCCGCATGCCCCCGCTCATCTGGTGAGGATACTCAAGAGCACGAAGTCCAGGCGAAGCAATCCTCACGAGATGCAACATCTCTATCGCCTTTTCCCACCGTTCCTTTTTGTCAATTTCTTGGCAGGTGGCAATTGCTTCGCTCACCTGGTCCCCGATTCGGAATACGGGATTGAGAGAGCTGTCCGGATTCTGCTGGATCATTGTGATTTTGTAGCCCCGTAGTCTTCTCATCTCTTCTTCACTCTTCGTCAGCAGGTCCTGGCCCTCAAAGTAAACGTGACCGCCCACGATTTTTCCAGGCGGATCCGGAACAAGTCTCAGTATCGAAAGGCCTGTTACCGTTTTACCGCAAGCTGATTCGCCAACGAGGCCGAGAATCTCGCCCTTCTTCAGGGAGAAGCTTACACCATTGACGGACTTTACGATGCCCCTGCGAAGAAAGAAATAAGTTTTCAGATCGGTAACACGCAAGAGCGCATCATTCATCTCAACCGAGGATCGTTTCTCCTTGTTCTGTATGTCGCGCACCTTCACTCCTGAATCTCGCATTCGATGTTATACTGTTTGAACACTTCGAGGATTCGGCGCATCTCGTCGTCTCCGGGCGCCGCGACGTTACCCATCTCGTATACCCTCCCCAGCATGGTGTATTTGCCTTCACCAAAACGGTGATAGGGAAGAATATCGATCCGCTTGTCGCAGTCGAGCCCGGCCACGAACCGGGCGATTGCGTCGAGATTCTTCTCAGAATCGGTCATCCCTGGGATGATCGGGGTGCGGAAGATGATGGGAAGAGACTTTGTAGCTGCAAGACGAGCGTTACGGAGGATTACTTCGTTATGCTGCTTCGTGAGCTTCTCGTGTTCGGCGCTGTCCATGACCTTCAGATCGAAAAGCACGAGATCCGTTTCGGCGAGGACTTTCTCGAGGTCTTTTTCAGTTCCATACCCGCAGGTGTCTATGGTCGTGTGGAAGCCTTCCCCGTGGCAGAGGCGGAAGAGTGCCGCAACAAAATCGGCCTGCAAGAGGCACTCACCCCCAGATGCGGTAACACCTCCTTCGGATTTCTCGTAGAAGTCCGCATCTCTTTTGATTTCATCGAAGACTTCTTCCACCGTCATGACCTGACCGTAAATCCTGAGGGCACCTGCCGTACAGGCCTGCACGCAGGTTCCGCAGGCGACGCACTTGGTTCTATCCAAAAGGTACCGGGGACCTTTTTCGCCGGGCACAAAAGTGATCGCCTGCTGGGGGCACGCCTTGGCACACTCACCGCAGGCGACGCAGAGCGACTGGCGGTGGGCTACTTCAGGGGCGCTACGCTGTGACTCGGGGTTGGAACACCAGACGCACCGCAGGGGGCATCCCTTGAAGAAAACGGTGGTCCTGATGCCGGGCCCATCCTGGATGCTGAACCGCTGAATGTTGAATATCGGGGCGCGGTGTCTCTCTTCATCCGATGTTGTCACTTTCCATCCTCCTTGTGTGCGACGGACATCGTCCGTTACTCATCATCTAGATATTCCTCAGGTTCGGGTCGAGCCTGTCCCTAAGCCAATCGCCGAAGATGTTTCCGGAGAGAACGACCAAGGTGATGGCAAGACCAGGCATGAAGGAGACCCACCAGGCGGAGACGAGGAGGTCTCTTCCATCGGCGCACATAGTTCCCCACGAGGGAGCGGGAGGCGGAACGCCAGCCCCCAGAAAACTCAACGTGGCCTCGAGGGTGATGACCGTTCCTATGTTCACGGTGGACACAATGAGCAGACTGTTTACGACGTTCGGAAAGATGTGACGAAACATGATAACGAGATTGGAACAACCGGCGGTCCGGGCCAGAGTAACGTAGTCCATTTCCCTTACTTTGAGGGCTTCTCCACGGGCCTGTCTGGCATAACGCGCCCAGTAGACAAGGATCACAACGAGCGCCACGTTGAACAGAGACGGTCCGAGCACGATGGCAAGGACCAAAGCAAAAAGAATAGTGGGAAATCCGAGCATCACGTCGATCGCCCTTGAGATAATGCTGTCAACCGTCCCTCCTTTGAAGCCTGCTATAATTCCAAGAAACGTCCCAACGCTCCCCGCTGCTATTACCCCGATAAGGGCTACCGTGAGAGAGACGCGGGCACCGAAGATAATCCGGCTCAGAATATCCCTTCCCAGCTTGTCAGTACCCAACCAGACGGTGGTGGCTCCCACGGTGGTCAGGGGTTTCATCAGCGCATGCGGCAGGTCGATCTGCTTGGGGTTACCTGGCGCCAGGAACTCCGCAAATATGGCAGCAAGAACGAAGCCGATCAATATCAGCATGGCTGGAAGAACACCGAGTTTTAGGCGCAGGGGCAATCTTCTTGGCAAACTGCACATCTTCTCTCGGACAACCGTTTCCATAACGCTCACTCTTTTACGAAACGTACCCGCGGGTCAAGGTACGAGTAAGATAAATCAATCATCAGATTGAACACGATGTAGAGGCCCACGAACAAAATAATAAGGGCCTGAATCATAGGAAAATCGCGATAGAGGACTGACTCGTAAGCGAGTCGCCCTATACCGGGCCAGGCAAAAATAGTCTCGGTTACAACAGAACCCATGAGCAGGTGGACGTAAATAATCCCACTGAAGGTAACGACCGGGATCAGGGCATTCCGTAAGGCATGCTTCCAGATCACCCGTCGATTGGGTAGTCCTTTGATGCGGGCAAGTCTGACATAGTCGCTACCAAGAACATCAAGCATTGCCGATCTGGTTAGCCTCAGAACACCTGCGGTAGAATTGTATCCAATGGTGATGGCGGGGAGAATCCAATAACGAAATCCTCCGTAACCCCCAGCGGGGAACCAGCCGGAGAGGACCGCAAAGAGCTGTATGAGCATAATACCAAGCCAGAAAGTCGGTATTGACTGGCCGAGGATCGCGAAAGCCTTCGCCAGGAAGTCCTGCCATTTGTCACGTTTTACGGCCGCCACGACGCCGAGAGGCAAAGCAATTACAAAGCTCACAACGGCTGCCGCCAGGGCGAGTTTGATTGTAGCGGGGGCTCTCTCCACGATTGAATCGGTGACCGGTTTACGATAGCGTATGGATTTGCCAAAATCACCTCGGATCGCCTTGGAAACGAAGATCAAGTATTGTACCGGCAGGGGTTTGTCAAAGCCTAATTGCTTCGCTAATGCGTCGTATTCTTGCTGTGTCGCAGTCTCCGGGAGCAACATGCTCAGAGGGTTTCCCGTGAGCCTCGCAAGACAGAAGACCACGATGGAGGCGACAAACAGAGCAATGATTCCTTGGATTAAGCGGATCGATACATACCTGCTCATGAGCGGTTTGAACACTACCGAATCGTCTTGTTATATTCGGCGCCTGGCGTAAGTACGATGTTCCAATACTCGCCCGAACCCTCTATGAAGCGATAAGTGTGGTTCAGCAGAGGCGGTATTCTCACGGCCTTGGGTGACTCGAACTGATACCAGCGATCTCCGAGCAAAACTTCCGCTTTCAGGCCGGTCAGGTCGGGTTTGTTACCTTTAAAAATGAAGAGGCTTTCGAACTCGTGATTGTGCGGCTCCACATGTGCCTCGGGCTGTTCGAGATTTTCCACCGTCCTGACGATCACATAGATGTTCCCTTCCGGATTGTTATTGTGGTCCGAAAAGACGTATCTCGTACCGGGCCCCTTGGTGTGTTTTATCAGCTCTTCTGAACTTCTCGCTACCACATCCAACAGCAATTTTTCCATTTCTTGCCTCCCTGGTGACGATCCTCATTGGGATTGCCCCGATTCGATGCCGTCGGCTCGAGAGCCAGCTGTCTTCGACTGGCGAGACCCAAGACCGAGCAGCCTCGGTCATCCAGCCTACAACTTGAAAAGTAGTATATACAACTGTAACTCTTTGTCAAGCAAAAAAAATGACAAAATTGTATGTTTCTCCACAGAGGTCCATTCTTTTATTTTCGTGTTATGTATGCCAGTGAAATCTCGGTTCATGCTTCTAAAGTAGTTATATTTATTGGATATTATCGTGACTGAATGGTAATATGCACAGAGCGCTGTTTGCATCATTTTTTTGTTGACAAATATTTTTACTTGTATATATAACTTTCCAAGTGAGATATATTGCACCAATGCAAACCAGCCATTATAGACATTTTTCCGCATTCGGAATTGTCACCACAAGAAGGCATATGTTGTAGGTAGAATGGGGCGAGATAATATGACCCAATCGGGACAAAGGAGCTTGTGCGATGGAGCAGACAAACGGGAAAAAGGATGTCGATTTCTTCGCCGTCGGGGACGTGGTGATCGCAAGAAAAGACTGGGAACAGAGTTTCGCGCGAGTAGAATCAATACTTAAAAAGGCGGACATCTGTTTCTTCAACTGCGAGACCCCTTACGGAGAATCGGGTTGCCCGGGAATGGCACCAACAGGGGCGCCGCCCCACCATCCGCGGGGGATGCCGGCCCTAGCTCAAGCTGGTTTCAACGTCTGTACGTTAGCGAATAATCATACCCTTGATTGGGGGATCGACCCTGTGGCTGAGTGCCGGGGGCGACTGCAGAAACTTGGCATAGCAGTCTGCGGTGCAGGCAAGAACATAGATGAGGCAAGGGAACCCGCCATCGTTGAGAGAAAAGGGGTAAAGATTGCATTCCTCGGCTATTGTTCAACAGGGCCCAACTTGTACCTTGCCGAGGAAAACAAACCCGGCTGCGCCATGGTCCGCATTCACACTCTCTATGAACCATATGATTTCCAGCCAGGAACGCCGTTTACCAAGGTTTTAACATGGGCTTACAAACTTGATCTGGAAGCGATGGTAGAGGATATCAGAAAAGCACGAGAGAAGGCCGATCTTGTGGTCATGACCGATCACTGGGGAGTCCACAACGTTCCCGTGATGATCCCCGACTATGGTTTTGAGGTAGGCCATGCGGCGATAGATGCCGGTGCGGATCTTGTTCTTGGCACACACCCCCACATTTTGAAAGGCATCGAGGTTTATAAGGGGAAGGTCATTGTGCACAGCCTCGGGAATTTTTGCATGGAACGGAGAGCGGCCGAAGGTGAAGACGACCAGCGAATACTAACGCTGAAATCCTTTGCTGATATGAGGAATAAGATTTACGGTCCTCTTCACCCTGATCAGGCCAAAAGCCTTATCCTGAAGTGTCACATCTCCGATGGTAGGTTCACCCGGATTTCGTACGTCCCTGTTCAGCTTGATATGACCATGGCCAACCCCGAACCGCTCGAAAAGGCTGACCCGCGGGCTCAGGCTATTTTTGCCTATATGCAGGAGATCACCAAGAAGGCTGGGCTCTCCACCGAGTACCGTTGGGATGGAGATGAAGTGGTTGTTGAAGTGTAGGGAGAAGATTATTAGTGCACAAGAGCGGGACGAATTGAGGTCAAGCGACCAAGAGGGTTGCAAACGCAAAAGAGGCAAGAAGGAGGGGCTATGCATGTGAAGCTGAGATTAAGTCTCATAGTGGTTGTCATCGCACTTCTGGTTTTTTTTGTTTCGACCGCGCTTTCTGCGACGCCCAAACCGGAGGGGACACTTGTGGTAGGACTTTTTTCCCTTGCAGAGGAGGGTTTTTTGCCGGATAGATGTAGTGGAACAGCGAGTCCCCTTTGGGAGCCCGTCTACGATTTCCTGATCTATGGAAACAGTGTCAACATGAAACCCATTCCGGGCCTGGCCGAACGTTGGGAATATTCGAAGGACTATAAAACCCTGACATTCCACCTGAGAAAGGGCGTACAGTTTCATGACGGCTGGGGTGAGCTAACCGCTGAAGATGTAAAATTCACTATAGAGCTGAACGCCCGGCCCACCTCTACCAACCTGAGAAGCTCGGACCTCAGAAAGATCGCCAGCATGGAAGTTAGAGACCGTTACACCCTAGCCCTTCATCTAAAAGAGCCCGACCCCATGTTGTGGCTGAGTTTCTCCACTGCTGACAATACGGGTCTCGGCATCCTCTGTAAGAAATATGTCGAGACCATAGGCGAGGAAAAGGCCAACAGGCAGCCTCTTGGATCGGGCCCGTATCGCTTCGTCGAGCAGAAATCCGGTGATTACGCAAAGTTTGAAGCCTATGACAGTCACTGGCTCGTGGTTCCCGAGTTCAAGTATCTGGTAATCCGGATAGTACCGGAAGAAAGCACGAGAGTTGCTATGCTCAAGACCGGGGAACTCGATATCGCCATGGAGCTCGGCATGAACAAGATACCTGAACTGGAAAAGACAGGCTTGAGAACCATTGTGCAGAGAAACACCGTGACTGACTTCATAGCCTTGGGTGGTTTGCTGATTCCCGAGGATAAGCGCTACGTTGAAGGGTATCATAGAAAAGATCCGTGGAAAGATGTTAGGGTAAGGGAGGCGATGAATATTGCCATCGACAGGGCGGCCGTCGCCAAAGATCTCTTTCACAACTTTGCAGTGCCAGCCCCTATAGCCTTGATGCTTCCCGGATGGGACAAGTTGCCACCCATTCCATACGACCCAAAAAGAGCTAAGCAATTGTTAGCCCAAGCCGGATATCCCAATGGCTTCAGCTTCAAACTTCTCACTCATGACAAGGAACCGATGCTTCCATTGCTGGCACAAGCGGTAGTAGGTTATTGGGAAGCTATTGGCCTGAGGGGAGAGATCGTCCCAGGTGATTATGCCACGTGGCGTGACACCAACAAGACTGGCAAAACTGCGGGCTGGCTCTGGACGCATACGCTTGGCGACTTTCCCGACTGGTCTGAGAGGCTTATGAGTTATGAAATGCCGAATGCATCGACGCCGCTCTGGGAGGGCGAAGAGACAAAGTCTTTGGTAAGAAAAACACTTGCTGAAATGGATTTGAAAAAAAGAGACGCCGATTTCAGGGACCTTGCGAAGGCATATCGCGCCGCATATACACACATTCCGCTCGTCTATGTGGCAAGGTTGCACAGCGTAAGCCCAAAGGTTGGCCAGTGGTCCCCGGGGCACCAACTTTACCCGAAAAATTTTGTATTTGCCCGGCATGCGAAACCGCTCAATACCCCGAGGCTTTTTACACCGTGAGCGAAAGGAGATAAAAGGCTCGTTTTGGGCAAAACCATAGAGAGAGGAGGGCTAGCTTATCGCTAGAGATAGGGTGGAAAAAACCGAACCGGCATATCTGTTTGACCCCCTGAATTTTTGTGATGAGCCACCTAGCCTCGCAAAGGAGTCGTGTGTTTCTGGAATTGAGACAAGGAGTTTAAAGTGAGTAATCTGCTGCCCATATATTACCAGATTAAACAAACGATAAAGGACTGGATCATAAGCGGAGAGTTCCAACCCGGTGAAAGAATTCCTTCCGAGAATGTTTTGGCGGAACGGTTCAAGGTCTCGAGGCCTACTCTTCGACAAGCTATTTCTCAACTTGTCCAGGAGGGCCTATTACAGAGCAAACGAGGCTATGGCAATATAGTAAGCCCAGCCGGGGATTCCAAGAACAGCCTGACTCTCGAATCAATCGGCTACGTGGCCGAGATCTTTCGCCAAGTCCAACGATCGACAACCAAATCGCTTAAGATCACACGTATTCTGCCACCGCGGATTGTTAAAGAAAGCCTCGGGATGAACTCAAGCGATGAAGAAGTAGTTCGCATCGAACGGGTCAGATTCCTTGCGGATTCCCCATCGAGTCACGTAGTGAACTATCTTCCCTTGGAGATCGGCAACAGGATTACCGAAGAGAGTTTGTTCACGAAACCCCTTGTCCAGGTGCTCGGCGACGATCTTGGTATTCCTTTCAAAGAGACGTTCCAGACGATCACGGCTACTTTTGCCAATCACGAAGTGGCTCAGGAATTGAGGATCCCGTCCGGTTCACCGATGCTGCAGATCGAAAGGATCATGTATACCCTGAGACGGAAACCGATCTTGTTTAGCCAGATTCTATACAGGGGCGATATGTTCAAGTATATTGTCCGGTTCAAGAATGTGAGGCAAAGGAACGGGAAACCGGGCGGCGGCGAAATATCTACTGTGGCGTGAGAAGCTTCAATGGGTATGCAACCAGGACGAAACGCAGCTTTACGGCCAATTGAAGGAAAAAGGTCGAGAAGCAGTAAGTGGAAAAGACACAGGAAGGAGGGGTTATGCATGCGAAGCTGAGATTAAAGGCCACATTGGTCGTCGTATTCCTGGTTCTTTTTGTTTCAACCACGTTTTCCGCGACGCCAAAGCCGGAGGGAGTGCTGACCGCAGCAATACCAACCTTGGCGGAAGAAGGTTTCCTGCCAGACAGGTGCAGTGCGACGGCAGCAGCCCTTTGGGAGTCGGTCTATGATTTTCTTATTTACGCTGATAGTAGGACCCAGAAACCCATACCGGGATTGGCTGAACGGTGGGAATATTCCAAGGACTATAAAACGTTAACATTTCACATCAGAAAAGGTATCCAGTTTCATGATGGCTGGGGTGAGGTGACAGCGGAAGACGTAAAATTTTCTATAGAGTTAAATATGCGGCCGACATCATTAAACATCGTCGGGTCCGAATTGAGGAAGATCGTAAGAACTATAGAAGTGCCGAATCGATATACGGTCGTTCTGCAATTGAGGGAGCCCGACCCCGTCCTTTGGCTCAGCTTCTGCACTGCCGATAATCCCTCGTTCCCGGTGCTCTGTAAGAAATATGTCGAAACCGTGGGTGAGGAAAAAGCGAACCGGCGACCTATTGGATCTGGTCCTTACCGTCTCGTTGAGCAGAAATCCGGCGATTACACAAAGTTTGAAGCCTACGATACCCACTGGCTTGTGGTTCCTGAATTTAAATACCTTGTGCTGCGCATCGTACCGGAAGACAGCACCAGGGTGGCGATGCTCAAAACTGGCCAAGTAGACATTGCTCATAACATCACCATAGATTTAGCCAAAGAAGTTGAAAAGGTAGGTTTTAGGGTCGTTGTGGCCCATAATGCCGAGATAGTCTTTTTACCGTTCGGAGGCATGCTCCTTCCGGAGGACAAACGGTATGTAGAGGGATATCACAGGAAGGACCCCTGGAAAGACATCCGGGTTAGAGAGGCCATGAACATTGCGCTTGACCGGAAAAGCATAATCAAGGCGGTCTACGGCGATACAGCCACAGTTGCGCCCATCTGGATACCGTTGACCGGCTGGGACAAACTTGCACCCATTCCCTACGATCCGCAGAGAGCAAAAAAGCTGCTCGCCGAGGCTGGTTACCCTTCCGGGTTCGCCTTTAAGGTGCTAACCCATCCGAAACGTCCGGAACTACCTCTCCTCGCCCAGGCTGCTGCAGGTTACTGGGACGCGATAGGGCTGAAAGCGGAAATTGTGCCGGGCGACTACGCCCAGTGGCGGGACGTAAACAAAACCGGCAAAACCGCTGGGTGGCTCTGGACCCACGTACTCGGTGATTTTCCAGACTGGTCGCAGAGGCTATCTGGCTACGACTCTCCCGGAGCCTCGACGCCCCTTTGGTCAAGTGAAGAGACCACATTGGCCATCAGGAAGGTGCAGGCCGAGATGGATCCGCGAAAGCGGGATGCCGCCCTTCGAGAGCTTGGCAAGACTTATCGCGCGCTTTACTCTCAGATTCCGCTTGCCTTTGTACCGATGTTCCACGGTGTGGGAAAAATGGTCGGCGAATGGCGTCCGGGCCATACACTCCATCCCACGAACTTTGCATTTGTCCGCCATGCGAAACCGTTGAATACCTACAGGCTTTTCACGCCATAGTGGAGCGAGTTTAGCAGGGCTAAAGAACTTATAGCTGAAAGGCTATGGACATGGAAAAGGAGCTCTAAAACATGGGTCAGAACGAGAAACGAGAAGACTGGGCGGTGCTTCACGCTGTCGGAGATATTGCCCTCGCGCGGAGCGAATGGCGCTTGTGTTTGGCAGGTGTTGAGTCCTACCTCAGAACGGCGGACATCGGCTTCTTTAACTGCGAAGTACCCTACGCGGAAACAGGTTGTCCTGGCATGTTACCGCACGGTGCCCCAGGCCATCATCCCCGCGCAATGGCGGCCCTCCCCGCAGCTGGATTTAATGTTTGTACCTTTGCAAACAATCATACCATGGACTGGGGTCTCGATGCGATCGTCGAGTGTCGGACACGACTCGAAGCGATCGGTATTGCAGTCTGCGGGGCGGGGAAGAACATTCACGAGGCCCGAAAACCCGCTGTTGTCGAGAAGAAGGGTATAAAGGTCGCCTTTCTGGGATATAACTCAGTTGGTCCGAATTGGTCACTTGCGGAAGAAAATAAACCCGGCTGTGCCATGGTCCGAGCCCACACCTTGTACGAGCCTTATGATTATCAGCCCGGTACTACAGGGGTAAGGGCCGTTACTCGAGCATACCGTGAGGACCTGGATGCAATGGTGCAGGATATCAAAAAGGCGAAAGAGCAGGCTGATCTAGTCGTTATGACGGACCACTGGGGCGTCCACCATGAGCGTGCAGTTATCCCTGACTATGTATTCGAGGTGGGTCATGCTGCTATCGATGCGGGAGCGGATCTGGTGCTCGGGACGAGTACTCATATCCTGAAGGGCGTCGAGGTGTACAAGGGAAAAATCATCGTACACAGTCTGGCCAACTTTGCCCTTGAAACGAGACATATCGCCGAGCGTGAGGGCGACCGGGTTCTGACCCTTCGATCGCTTAAGACAATGAGAGAAAAAGCCACGGGACAACGCAGCCCGGACTCAAGCAAGACTGTCATTGCAAAGTGCTTATTATCTAAAGACAAGGTAGAGCGAGTCAGTTTTGTACCGGTCATGCTCGATAGTCACTGGGCGAGCCCGGAACTCTTGTCTCCCCGTGACCAACGGGTGCTGGAAGTCTTTGACTACATGGAAGCGATTACTAGGGAGGCCGACCTACCGACCACATTTTTCCGTGACGGTAACGAATTGGTTGTGTCTTTACCATGAATAAGATGACTATACCTTGCGTGACGCTCTATAACGGAGGATAGCATGGACATCATTTTCGAACTAGCTGAAAATATTGCCCGTACACAGTTCGATAATCTGCCGTACGAGGTCGTGGATGTGACCAAGAAATTTGTTCTCGACACGATAGGTAATGCCATCGCAGGCTCAGCTGCATCCGGGTCTTCGGAACTTGTCAGCCAGGTCAAGTCTTGGGGAGGAACTGAAGAGAGCACCGTCCTGACGTTTGGTGGGAGGTTGCCATCAATCCATGCTGCATTTGTGAACAGCTATATGACATTCGCACGGGATTTTGGCGACACTCATATGGCCGGTCGGTCGGGAGTCCATTGCAACGATACCGTGCTGCCAGCATCGCTCGCAATTGCCGAGCAGGAGAAAAAAAGTGGAAAGGACTTCATAACGGCCTTGGCTCTCGGAATCGATCTTGAAGCCCGTCTCGGCATGTCAGTGGATTTCTTCCGTGGCTGGCATACTACTTCCATCTTGGGAGGCTTTGGTGCGGCCGCTTCGGCGGGGAAATTGCTGGGCCTTGACAAGGAGCGCTTGGTCGACGCGTTGGGAATTGCTTACAGCCAGACCCACGGGAACAGGCAGGGGCGCCAAGACGGGGCCGCAAGCAGGAGGCTGCAGGTGGCGTTCGCATCCAAAGCAGGGACGTATTCAGCCCTCCTCGCCAGGGCAGGATTTACGGGCGCCCGAAATATTCTGGAAGGTCAGTGGGGTTTCTACCGTCTCTACAGAGATCCGGCAGTTCCTTTCGATAACGAGACAAGTAAAAAAATCCTGTGTGACGAGTTGGGAAAACGGTTCGAAATTGTCAACCTTGCAGTGAAACCATACCCTTCTTGCGGCGGAACTCACGGCCCAATAGACGCGGCGCTTCAACTTGCGGCGAAAGAACGCTTGGAACCTTCAAATGTGGAGACTGTGACAGTTCACGTCTCAACCACGGTAAAAGAGATTGTTGGTGCCCCGTTCGCGATCAGGGTCAACCCGCAACTTGACGCCCAGTTTAGCATTCCTTACACCGTGGCCGTCGCCCTGGTTAAGGGTAAGGTTACGCTAAAGGACTTTGAGCCCGGCGAAATCAGAGGAAACGCTCGTGTGCTCGAGATGGCAGCAAAGATAAGAGTGGAGGTAGACGAGAAGATACAGTACTTCAAGGGAAAAGGGACCTTGGCTCGAGTGGAGGTCCTCACCAAAGATGGCAAGAAATATTCCAATGAAATAGAAGTTGTGAAAGGCTACCCTCAGAACCCAATGGGTTTCGACGAGGTTGCCGAGAAGTTCCGGCAGTCTGTTGAATACTCGGCAAAGGCCTTGAGGAGGGAACAATTGGAGACTTTGATTGGTTTGATCGCAGAACTTGAGAGAGTCCGCGATGTCTGCGAACTGACAGCGCTGGTCCAATAGCCTGATGGCTGCGGACCTGACGATAGCCGGAAATCGGAAAGGAGGCATATTATGGTAACGACGGTCCAGATTGACGAGATCAACAAGGTAAAGGTACTTACGGACAGGGTAAAGATGAGAAGAGAGGAGTTCATGTCGGCCACTCCTCATCTCGATGCGGAGCGTAGCCACCTGATGACGGAATCGTGGAAGGAAACAGAGGGGGAGCCCCTGGATCTCCGAAGGGCGAAGGCCTTCAAGAGCGTGATGGAGGGCATCTCCGTGGTCATACGGGATGGAGAACTTATCGTCGGCTCCCAATCCAAATATCTTCTGGGCACCCACCCATCCCTCGATTACAATCCTACCACGGTCTTTGAACTGGTGGAAGCCGCCTCCTCCCCGGATGTACCCAAAGGCAGAAAAGCGGTCGTGACGGACAAAGAGAAGGAGAGTTTACTTGCCGACGGTGCATATTGGCAGGGAAGATCGCCTATCAGGGTCATCGACGATGCAGGTGCCGAGGTGTTCGGAGATGAATGGTTTGCCTTGTCAAAGGAGCGCGTTTACACGCGGCCGCACGGCGTCGCCGTCGCGGGGAGACTCCCGAACTATTGGAAGATCCTTTCGAAGGGGCTTCTCGGCATCATCGACGAGGCGAACCAGGAACTCCAGAAGCTTGTTGGGTTAACACAGAGTGATGCAATGGACAGGTACTACTTTCTGCGTGCCGTCGTCATAGCCTGCGAGGCGGTGATCAAGTTTGCCGGCCGACATGCAGAGCTGGCGCTCGCCATGGCAAAAACGGAGAAAGATCCGGTCAGAAAGAAAGAGTTGCAGGAGATTGCCGAAATATGCAGGCGGGTGCCTGCCAATCCCGCCAAGACTTTTCGCGAGGCCCTGCAGAGTAGCTGGTTTGTATATATGGCAATGAATCTGGAGACGGCCGCGTCTCACGAGATCCCTGGAAGGATCGATCAGTATTACTATCCCTTCTACGAAAATGACCTGAAGGAGGGGACGATCACGCGGCAGGAAGCGGCAGAGTTGCTCGGCTTTTTCTGGGTGAAACTGGCCGAAATGGTGGCGGCCAGGGCGAAGGTGGAATGGGAAATATCGGAGACGAATCAGGGACGGCACGTAACAATCGGAGGTGTCGATGCCAATGGAAAAGACGCGAGTAACGAGCTGACTTACCTGGTTCTCGAAACAGCGCGACAGCTCCGAACTGTACAACCCCCCGTCTACCTGCGCTGCCACAAGGGCACTCCGGACGCGTTGTGGATGAAGGCGGCGGAGGTAAACATGGAACGAGGAGACGGGGTCCCGGCTTTTCTCAACGATGAAGCCCAAGTGCCGTACTTTCTCTCAAAAGGACTTACCTACGAGGATGCTCGCGACTGGGCTGCGAACGGATGTGTATACGGTATCGGGAAGAATTTTGTGGGTGACAGGCACATTACGATCAGTCAGGCAAAAATTTTTGAGTTGACGCTCCACAATGGCGTGGATCCAAAAACCGGCAGACAGTTTGGACCAAAGACGGGAGACGTGAGAGATTTCACCTCCCTTGACCAGCTCTACGAGGCCTTCAAGAATCAGTCTGACTATTTTGTTTCTCTTCTTGCCAAATATCACCGGCTCTTTTGGCAGGTACGAAATAAATGCTACAGCCTTCCCTTTCACTCAGCCGTCATTGATGATTGTATCAGCAAAGGACGGAACTATCTTGCCGGCGGGATGCGCTACCCACAGCTTATGTGGGGGTTGAAAGATAGAGGACATCAGAACATAGCCGATTCGCTGGCTGCCATAAAGAAACTGGTCTTCGAGGAGAAGAGAATTACCATGGATAGGCTCCTCCAGGCGATAGACAGGAACTTTGAGGGCGCAGGTGACGAGGAGATTCGACGCATGTGTCTTGCCGCGCCGAAATATGGCAACGATGATGATTACGTGGATGAAATATTCAACGACTTGTGCCTCTGGTCGCAGCGGAGGATTGTGAAAGAAACCCATGCGACGGGTTTTCCCATGCGATCTGGCCGCGGCGGCGCCACAACCCACGCCTACTTGGGCAAAGGGATCGGTGCTTTGCCGGATGGCAGAAAAGCGGGTGAACCTCTTGCAGACGGGACCGTTTCTCCCATGCGAGGTGCCGACTTGAAGGGACCCACTGCCGTCATCAATTCCGCGACCAAGGTAAATCATACAGAGGAGGCAAGCTACAGCCTGTTTAACATGAAGCTCACTCCCACCATGCTCAAGAGTCGACAAGGCTTAAGAAAATTCGTTGCCCTTGTGAAAACGTACTTTGATCGTGGCGGATACCATGTCCAGTTCAATCTTATGGGACAGGAAGCACTCCGGGAAGCGAAAGCACACCCGGAGCAGCACAAGGACCTGCTTGTGCGAGTGGCGGGATACAGCGCCTATTTCGTGGATCTGTCGCCTCAGATTCAGGATGATATCATAGCTCGAACGGAGCATGCGCTGTAGCCGCATCCAAGAGGATTAGGAGTTGCACGGACGGGGCCGACCTGTCCCAACATTGTACGGCATAGGCCCATGGACAGGGACACGGGCATAGTTGGTATGCGAGAGACGGCAGAGGTCTAGTGCAACGTAATCGTTATGGATAGTAAAGAAAGATTTTCGGACAGGGTAGACGCGTACAGGAAATACCGTCCACGGTATCCAGACGAAATTGCAGATACACTAAAGTCTAAATGTAATCTGAATGCGCGCACTGTCGTTGCCGATATTGGTTCCGGAACAGGTATATTTTCCGAGCTGCTGGTTGATCACTGTGACAGGGTATACGCGGTAGAACCGAATCAGAACATGCGACAGGCAGCGCAAGAAAACCTGTCAAAATATACAAATTTCATAAGCATTGATGGAAGTGCTGAAAGTACAAACCTTGCAGCAAAATCAGTTGATATCGTTTGTGCCGCCCAATCGTTTCACTGGTTTGACGAAGAAAAAACACAGCAAGAATTTAGTCGAATATTAAGGGGCGAGAAATGGGTCATCTTAATTTGGAATGACAGGATCGCGCATGGGGACGACTTCAATGCTGCATACAACGATCTACTGAGACAGTTTTTTTCACAAGAACGAAAGGCGAATCGAAAAATGATTAATGAAGAGGTAATCGGCAAATTCTACGGAAGTAGCGGTTGTGAAATATCAACAATGTATAATTATCAAGAACTTGATCTTGATGGTCTTAAGGGAAGATTCTTGTCGTCATCATACACGCCAAAAGAAAGTTCTCGATATCATGCATCAGCGCTTAATAAGCTGAAAGACATATTCCATGAATATCAACAAGATGGTCATGTTGTTATTAAGTATAATACTAAAGTGTATTATGGGAGAATTATATAATACGGATATCGCGGCAATCTGTTTGTTCACACCTCATTCTCGATAAAACGGAGGAACGACATGGGGAAATCAGGTTTCGTATAAAAGTCAACCTCTTTCTGGACAGTCAGCCCCTCTCCGAGCCATGAAGTCTATGCCACTTTGTTTGTCATCAGTTCTGCTCTGCCCATATGGTGACACGTGGTCCCAATGTGATTGGTCTAGGAGGAACTCTCTTCGCGACCCATAGACCACCACCAGACACAGTCCCGAACTTCCGTATTTCGATATATCTCATAACACTTCCTCAGGCGGACGGCAGCAAAAAACCCGCTATTTCTAACGGGTTTTTGTACCACTTCGGATTTTATTGATCTATCAATTTGGTGGAGGCGGCGGGAATATAATTGCCTGTTCATAGTATTGATATATTTAAGTTTTATAATTCATTTTATTTCTTTATACCCCCACAAATACCCCCATGTTTTCTCTCCACGAAGAAGGCTCATCAAGAGTCTCCTTATGTAGAAAAACCGAAAGTTTCTTCTATTGAGATACAGCTTACTACGAATCCAAAGGTTTTAGTCTTTAGGGCGCGTTCTTGAAAACAGAAACAGGGTTGTAATCAGTAGGATCGTATTGAGTATCGATTGATGCACC
>Ga0335069_10004112_pt1 | contig 21737 bp, 18 predicted proteins | sample Lox_Sample_11_FD_206714 | JGI IMG/M metagenome (GOLD analysis project Ga0335069, IMG submission 206714) | Soil microbial communities from Loxahatchee National Wildlife Refuge, Florida, United States - Lox_Sample_1.1 | ecosystem: Environmental > Terrestrial > Soil > Wetlands | place: USA...
TGGCGGTGCGGCCGGCGTGCGAGAACGGTCATGGTCATTGCCCTCGAAGTGATGGTTGGGCCCACGGCGATTCTCTCCGTGACGCTTTAGCCGTTGGTGTCGCGGTGCAAGCTGCCCTCAAATTCCCGCGGATCGGAGTCCTCCGATCGGCCGAGTGTCTCCTCTTTGTGTGTCACCCGTATGATGGCGCGTCCGTAGCGGCCTGCCGCATCTAAAAAAACTCAAACCTGCCTTTAGAAGAGTTCGGTTGTGTTTGCAGGCCCGACCTTCAATTTCGTTGTGAAATGGGCATCTGCGGTCGCATTCGCCGCGTATGGTGGCGTCGATTAATCCCGGCAATATTTCCGCCATACCGCGCGCTGCGCGCGCTCGAGGTGGCGCGTCGTGCGCCGCGCATCGCAAAGCGGCGATGCCGACACCGTGGCCCGCAATGAGCTCCGCAGGTGCGTCAGGCGCCCGCGGTCGGTCGCCAGCCGGGCCGCGATCTCCACGTAAGCGTCGGGGCTGGCAGCACCGAGCTCGCCCAGCCCCACCTGGCGCAGCATCGCATACGTCCAGCGCGACACGACGCTGTGCCCGATCAGGGTCACCACCGGCACGCCCATCCACAGCGCCTCGAACGTGGTGGTCGAGCCGGTGAACGGGAACGGATCGAGCGCCACGTCGATCGTTGCGTACTGCGCCAGATGCCCGGCTGCGGGCGTATCGGTGCCGCCTAAGTCGATCCGCGCAGCCTCGACGCCGTGCGAGCCCATCGCATCAAGCGCGCGCTGGCGCAGCGCGCCGGCCTGGAACTGGTTGAAGTAGCGCAGCACCAGGCGCGAGCCGGGCACCCGCAGCAGGACGCGCGCCCAGAGCTCGAGCACGCGATCGTTGAGCTTGGCCGGGTTGTTGAAGCAGCCGAACGTGACCGTGCCGGTTGCCAGGACGGGCGGCGGGGTGGGAGCAGGCGTGTCATCCGGCCGCGGGTGCAGGTAAACATTGGGCAGACGCAGCGGCCGCTCGCTGAAGCGCTCGCGGCCGTGCTTGGGCGCCATCGCCGCATCGACGACGAGGTAGTCCATCGCCGTAAGCCCGCTCGTCGCGGGATCGAAGATGCTCATCTGCACCGGCGCCGGACGGAACCCCGCCACCTGCGGCCGGTTGCGGTCGAAATGCCCCGCCAACACCATCAGGATGTCGATTTCGTCGCGGCGGATCAGGGCGGCCACCTGCTGGTCCGCAAGGCCCGCGGTCGGGCGCCAGCCGGCCGCGACCCGGCGCAGGCCCACCTGCACATCGTTCGGCTGCGCCGGCTCGGCATAGAAGAAATCCTCGAACCGGCCGCGGTCGCGGTGCGCGAAGATCGGCACCAGGTTCTTCATCACCGGATGGTCGCGGACGTCCGCCGTCAGCCAGCCGACGCGCAGCTTGCGCTCCGGCTCGCGGGCATTGGCGGGCGGCGGCAGGGCCGCGGCTCCTTGCGGCACCGCCGGGCTCGCATCGAAGCGCCGGTGCTCCGCGAACACCGCGTCTGCGTCGAGTTCGGGATCGTAGAGCAGCGACGCGAGCAGGTAGCGGTACGGCAGCGGGTCCTGCGGCCGCGCCGCGATCGCGCGGTTGTAAAGCGCGCGCGCCTCCGCGGCGTCCCCGAGCGCCAGGCGGAGCCCGGCCAGATCGCACGCGGCGAGCGCGTAAGCCGGATCGCAGGCAAGTGCCGTCTCGAAGCAGGTCGCCGCGTCGTCGAGCCGGCCCTGATGGCGGCGGACCGTGCCGAGATTATAGTGCGCTTGTGCGAGGTCCCGCCTGGCCACGATCGCGCGCTCGTAGCAGGCGACGGCCTCATCGAGCCGGCCCTGGTCCTGGCGCGCGCTCCCCAGGTTGTTGTGTGCCTCGGCGTAATCCGGCTTGAGCGCGATCGCCCGCTCGTAGTGAGCCGCCGCCTCATCGAGCTTGCCGCGCGCCTTGAGGACGTTCGCGAGGTCGGCGTGGGCGATCGCGTCATCGGGCGCGAGTGCCAGGGCGCGCTCGAACGCCCCCGCCGCCTCGTCGAACCGCCCGCCGGCCGTGAGCGCATGACCGAGATTGCTGTGCGCCGGTGCCAGGTCCGGCTTGAGCGCCAGCGCCCGCTCGTATTGCCGGATCGCTTCCTCCAGGCGGCCCTGCAGATAAAGCGCATGCCCGAAATTGTTGTGCGCGTCGGCGTAGTCGGGCAGGAGCCTGAGGGCGCGCTCGAACTGCGCGGCGGCGAGGTCGAATTTGCCTTGCGCCTTGAGCACGCTGCCGAGGTTGTTGTGGGCTTCGGCGTAGTCCGGCTTCAGCTGCAACGCGCGGCGGTAATGGCGCGCCGCCTCGTCCAGCCTGCCGCAGGCGCGCAACGCGTTGCCGAGGTTGCTGTGATAGAAGGGAACGTCCTTGGCGAGCTTGAGCGCGCGGCCGATCAGCTCGATGGCACTCTCGGGCCGCCCGCTTTGATAGGCGACGACGCCCAGCAGATGCAGGCTGTCGGCGTGCCGCCCATCGATCGCCAGCACCTGCCGGTACAGCCGCTCTGCGTCTTGCAGGCGTCCGGCCTGATGGTGGCGCAGCGCGTCCGCGAACGTCGCCTGCACCAGCCCGGAAGAGCGCGGACTCGAAGCCATCGCCGAAATTTAACACGATCTCTGTTATCTTCGTCCGGAGCAGCTCACGACCCCAGGACCTGCATGACGCGCATCGTTTGTCTCGCGGCCTTGTTGATCACGTTCACGGTGGCGGGCGCGCAAAGCGCCAGAAGCGCCGACACGGCGCCGATCATCACCACGCCCGATCAGCTAAGGTGGTCGTCGGTTGCGGGAATGCCCGGGGTCTCCGAAGCCTGGCTCGTGGGGCAGGCAGGCGCGCCGGGGTTCTACGTCGTGCGGCGCAACTTCAAGCTGGGCGGCCAGATCCCGCCGCGCGTCGAAGCACAGACGATCTTCCTCACCGTGCTGTCCGGCGACGTGTACATCGGCAGCGACGGGCAGATCGACCCGCGCACGGCGAGGCGCCTGCCGGTGGGTACGTTCCTCATCATACCCGGCGGATCCTCCCATTATCTGTGGGCCCGCTACGCCGACGCCGTCGTTCAGGAATGGGGTACTCTGCCGGGCAAGTCGGGCGACCGCTGAGGCTCGCTCAGTCCAGCCGTTCGTAGGGGGCCTCCCCGGCTTGCCGGGGGGCCGTATTCTCCATACAGTGTCGCTCAAGGCTTGGTTGTCTTGGGTGCGAACGCGGAACACCGCGGCACCTGGCAGAACGTAAACGTCGCCAACAATCGCCGTAAGGGAGGAGCTTTATGAGCAAAAAACCCAATACCCGGATTCTGACTCGCCGCCTGATCCTCAAGGCCGCCGCCGCCGCCAGTGCGGCGCGCCTGGCATCGCCCTACATTCTCACCGCGCGGGGCGAGCAGCCGATCAAGATCGGATTCGTCAATCCGCTGACCGGCATCCTATCGGCACTCGCCCAGAGCGAGGTCGAGGGCGCCAAATACGCGGTCGAGGACGTCAACAAGAAGGGCGGCATTGTCGGCCGCCAGGTCGAGCTTCTGGTCGAGGATTCGGCCAATGACGTCGGCACCGGCGTGCAGAAGACGAGGAAGCTCATCGACCGTGACCAGGTCGACGTCATCCTCGGTGACGTGAACTCCGGCATCGCCTACGCCATGTCGCAGGTCACGAATGAAAAGAAGGTGTTCCACATCGTGCCGGGCGGCCACACCGACCCGATCACCGGCACCGACTGCAAGTGGAACGTCTTCCGCATCTGCAACACCACGTCGATGGACGCCGCCGCCATCACCGGCGAGCTGGTCAAGAAATTCGGCAAGAAGTGGTTCTTCATCACGCCCGACTACGCCTACGGCCACACGTTGCAGGACGCCTTCATCAGGAACCTCAAGAAGGCCGGCGGCACCTACGAGGGCGACATGCTGCCGATCAATACCTCCGAGTTCTCGGCGAGCTTGATCAAGGCCAGGGCCTACAAGCCCGATGTGCTGCTCAACAACATGGGCGGCTTGGCACAGATCAACTGCATGAAGCAGTTCGCGCAGTTCGGCATGGAGAAAAACATGGGCCTCGGCGGCGCGCTGTTCGAGCTCGAGAGCGTCAAGTCCGTGCCCAAGGACGCGCAGGCCGGCTGGTGGGTGATGGAGTGGTGGTGGAACCAGCCGGGCGTACCGCACGTGGCCGACTTCGTGGCCGGCATCAAGAAGGCCTACAACAAGGCGCCGAGCGCTCGGCACTGGTTCGGCTTCGTGGCCATTCACTCGGTGCGCCTGGGAGCGGCCAAGGCGAAGACGCTCGAAGGGCCGAAGCTCGCACTTGCCATGGAAGGGCTGGAGCTGCCGCCCGAGGTGGCCTTGCAGAAGGGCAAGACGTTCTACCGCGCCGGCGACCACGAGCTCATGCCCAACATCTTCGTCGGCGAAGTGCATCCGCCCAAGGGCGGCGATGCCGACGACGTGTTCACAACGAGCGCGGAGGTGCCGGGCGAGCAGGCGGCCGGAACGGTCGAAGAGACCGGCTGCAAAATGACGCACCCGGCCTAGAGAAGAGCCCGTCATGCCCGGGCTTGTCCCGGGCATCCACGTCCAGCCGCGAGTCGAGTTTTCACCACAGAGGCACAGAGTTCACAGAGAAGAGCTCCTCTCAGTGTTCTCTGTGTCTCCGTGGTGACTCTGAGTCCTGGATTTTTTCATGCTTCAGCTCATCCTCTACAATCTCACCAACGGCCTGATCATCGGCTCGTTCTACGTGCTGATGGCGCTCGGCCTGTCGCTGATCCTCAACCTGTCGAACGTCATCAACTTCGCGCATGGCAACTTCCTGGCCCTGGGCGGCTACATCGCCTTCGTGCTGACGCCCTACGTGGGATTTTGGGGGGCATTGCTGCTCTCGCCGCTCCTCGCCGGCCTGCTCGGCATCGCGATCGAGCGGCTGATGATCCGCAAGGTGTATCGCCGCGATCCGGTCTACAGCCTTCTGCTGACGTTCGGGCTCGCGTTCATCATCCAGGACGTCTGCCGCTACGTGTGGGGCCCGAACGGGCTGCCTCTGGGCGTGCCCGCCAGCCTGAACGAGCCGCTCAGCGCCGACCTGTTTTTCATCACCTGGTATCGCATCTTCATGGTCGTGATCGTGATCGTCGCGGTCGTCGGCCTGTTCGCCTTCCTGCGCTATTCCCGGGTCGGCACCCGCATCCGCGCAGGGACGCTCGACCTCGAGACCGTGGCCAGCCTCGGCGTCAATGTCGGCCGCCTGCGCTCGTTCAATTTCGGCCTCGGGTCCTTGCTCGCCGGACTCTCGGGGGTTCTGGCCGCCGGGCAGATCGGCCTCAACCCCAACATGGGCGATGACCTCCTCATGCCGAGCTTCATCGCCATCATCGTCGGCGGGGTGGGGAGTCTGACCGGCACCTTGCTGGGCGGCCTCACGATCGGCGTGTCGGCCGCCATGACCACGGTCGTCTACCCCCGCGCGAGCGAGGCCGTGATCTACGCGATCATGATGGTCGTGCTCCTGATCCGGCCGCGCGGCTTCCTCGGCGAAGAAGGCATGATGTCGTGAGCTCACCGGTGGCCAACAGCCTGAACGGCATCGGCCTTCTGAAGCAAAAGGCCGAGAACAACTGGATCGTCCTCGCCGCGATCTGGCTCGCTCTCGCGACCGTGCCGCTGTGGTTGCCGCTCTTCGGCGGCTACACCGCCTTGGCCGGACGCGTGCTGGTGCTGGGCCTGGCGGCGATGGCGCTCAATTTCCTCTTGGGCTTTACCGGCGTTCTGTCCTTCGGGCACGCCGCCTATTTCGGCCTCGGCGCCTACGGCGCCGGCCTCACCTTGAAGTTCCTCGCCGCGAGCACGCCCCTCGCCATGCTGCTCGGCACCCTGCTCGGCGGGGTCGCCGGCCTGTTGTTCGGCCTTCTGATCGTGCGCCGGCGCGGCGTCTATTTCGCCATGGTGACGATCGCGTTCGGCCAGATCTGCTATTACATCGCCTACAGCTGGAACGACTTCACCGGCGGCTTCGACGGCCTGCGCGGCTTCCAGCGGGCGCCGGTCGGCGCGGGCCCGCTGACCCTCGACATCGCGAACAGCGACGTCGCCTTCTACTATTTCCTGCTGCTGGTGTTCGCGCTGGCGGTGGGCGCGATGGGGCTCCTGTTGCGCTCGCCCTTCGGCCACAGCCTGATCGCCATCCGCGAGAACGAGCGTCGCGCGCGGTTCCTCGGCGTGCCGGTCGAGCGGCATATCTGGCTGTCGTTCTCGATCTCCTGCGTCTTCACGGCGTTGGCGGGTACGCTCTATGCGCTGCTCAACAACTTCGCCGACCCGCTGGGCCTGCACTATTCGCTGTCGGGCTACTTCGTCATCATGTGCGTGATGGGCGGGATGCGAAGCTTCTGGGGCCCGCTCCTGGGGGCGGCCGTGTTCGTCGTGCTGCAGGACACCATCTCGAGCATGACCGTGAACTGGATGTCTTTCATCGGCGTCCTGTTCGTGCTGGTGGTCATGTTCTTCCCACGCGGGCTCCTCGGCGTCTTTCGGCGCCGGAGCGACGCATGAGAGTCCTGGAGGTCAACAACGTCAGCAAGGCGTTCGGCAGCCTGATCGCCGTGAGCAACGTCTCCCTGCAGGTGGAGGAGGGCGAGCTGCATGCGGTGATCGGCCCGAACGGCGCCGGCAAGACGACGTTCTTCAACCTCATCTCGGGATTCTTCCCGCCCACCTCGGGATCGATCGTCTACCAGGGCCGCGACGTGACGCGCGTGCCGGCGGCCCAGCGCGCGCAGATGGGCATGGCTCGCACCTTCCAGGTCACCGAAATCTTCCCGGAGCTCTCGGTCTTCGAGAACGTGCGCACCGCCGCGGAGGTGGCACTCGGGCTGCGCCTCAAGCCATGGCTCGGCAAGAGCGACGCCGTGGCCTTGCGCCGGCGCACCGAGGAGACCCTGGCCCTGGCCGGGCTCGAGGCCAAGGGCGGACGCCTGGCGGGCGAGCTCTCGCATGGCGACCAGCGCGCGGCCGAGATCGCGATGGCCCTGGCGCTGAAGCCGCGGCTTCTCCTGCTCGACGAGCCCACCGCCGGCATGGGCGACCAGGAGACGTACGAGATCACGTCCCTGATCCGCCGCCTGCACAAGGACAGCCGCTACACCATCGTGCTGATCGAGCACGACATGCGCGTCGTCTTCCATCTCGCCGACAAGATCGCCGTGCTCGACCAGGGAGTGACGCTCGCCGAGGGCACCCCGCAGCAGATCGCGGGCAACGAAGCGGTGCAGGCGGCGTATCTGGGGAAAGCGGCGTAGCGCCTACTTCAAAAACCGCCGGTCCAGGTACGCCTCCGGATCGAGCCGGTCGGGCGGATAGTTCTGTGCCTTGGCGAGCCAAACCCACGTCGCCTGCACGAGGTGCGGCTCGAGCGCGCCGAGGCCGTCCTTGTCGCTGATCTCGTTCTTGATCAGCGGGATCGAGGCGCGGAACTGCTCGCTGATCGTGTCCGCGTCGGCCTCCGGCACTTTCGCCTTCACCGCGGCCCCCACGAGGGACGGGTCCTTGACGGCTGCCTCGATCACCTGCTTGTAGGCGGCGACGAACCGACGCACCACGTCGGGCCGCTCCTTGATCGTCGTGTCTGAGGCGATGAGCCCGTAGCCGTAGCCCTCGAAGCCGATCTCCGACCACGGCAGGACCACCAGCTCCTTGCCCGCCGCCTTGAGCACACTCGCGATGCCGGGGGCCGACGCTGCCCAGTTGATCGTCGCGTCCACCTGGCCCTGCGCCAGGAGCGGCGCCAGTGCGTTGACGTCGGCCTTGATGAGCTTGACCGATGCTGGGTCGATGCCGCTGCTGCTCAAGACCGTCGGCCAGTAAGCGTTGGAGATCGAGAACGTCGCCGTCCCCACCGTTTTGCCCGCAACGTCCTTGAACGATTTGACGCGGCTGCCTTTCCAGGTCATCAGCGAATCCGGCATCTTCGTGTATTGCGACATGACCTGCTTGACCGGCACCGGCGTCTTGCCTTCCGCCGCCGCCTGCAGGAGCGCGCCCAGGCCGACCGCGCCGATGTCGGAAACGCCGGTCGCCACGCGCGTCACCGCATCGAGCGAGCCGCGCCCGGTCATCACCGTCACGTCGAGTCCGGCCTTCTCATAGATGCCCGTGATCTGGCCGACATAGACCGCGGCGATGTCGCCGCTCGGGATCCAGCCGAGCTGGAAATTCACCTTGTCCGCGGCGCTGGCGCTCGTGGCCGCCAACATCACCGCCGCCGCGCACAGCCCGGCCCTCATCAGCTGTTTCATGTCAGCCCCCTAAAGGAAATGGAATCACCCGTAGCTTTGCCGGATGCGCTCGATGAGATGCTCGGCCACGGTCACGGGCGCATACCGGTCCGCGACGCCCGGCACCTTGCAGGTCGGCAGGCACTCGATCCGGTAATCCGGATTGCCGGGGAAGAAGAAGGGTAGGGAATAGCGCGCGCGGCCGGACAGGTTCACCACGCGATGCAAGGTCGAGCGGTAGCGGTCGTTGGTCCAGCGCGCGATCAGATCGCCGAGATTGGCGACGAACGTGCCGGGGATCGGCGGCATGTGCACCCAGCCGTAGTCCTGGTCCCACACCTGCAGGCCGCCCGCGTCGTCCTGATACAGCAGGGTGATGCCGCCGAAATCCGTGTGCGCGCCACAGCCTTTTTCGTCGGGCAGTGCCGCCGCAGGCTGTGGCGGATAGTGCAGGAGGCGCAAGGTCGCGGTCGCATCGCGGTAATAGGCGTCGAAATAGTGCTCATCCAGGTCGAGCGACAGCGCGAGCCCGCGCAGCAGCAGATGCTCGACCCGCATCATCTCGCCGAAATAGGCCATCAACGTTTGGGAGAATCCGGGCAGATCCGGCCACTGGTTCGGCCCGTGGTTCTGCTTTCCCGCCGCCACGCGCGGATCGTCGAGCGGCAGCTCGATGCCGATGTAGAAGCTCTCCTTCAGGTCGGCTGGGGTACCCTTCTCCAGCACCTGGCCGCGCAACGGGGAGTAGCCGCGGTTGGCGCGCTTCCACGAATTCTCGAGACGCAGCGCCATCTTGGAGTCGAGCGGCAGCGCAAAGAACCGCTTCGCCTCGGCGACCGCGGCATCGATCAGCGTCGGGGCGACCCCGTGCCCGGTGACGTAGAAGAAGCCCTTGTCGAGGCAGGCCGCGCGCATCTGCGCCGCCACGCGTTGCCGCACCGCCGACTGCCCGGCCTGCAAACCGGACACATCGATGACCGGCAGCCGCTCCCGCGGCAGTTCGACCGCCGCCAGATTCGAGGCATTCGCCATGCCTCCAATCGGTGCAATTCCTATGCCTTCAGCGCCCCAATAAACAGGCCGAGCCTGCTCGCAGTTTTAGAGCACGCTTCCGCCGGCATGCCGACCAAAGTATCGTCAACCCATCCTCATCGCCGGCGCTGGCATCGGCGGCCTTACCGCGGCGCTGGCACTGTTGCGCCGCGGCTTCGACGTCGACGTGTATGAGCAGGCGGCCGAGCTGAAAGAGGTCGGCGCCGGCGTTCAGTTCAGCGCCAACCTCGGCGCTTGATTGTGCTTATTCCACGTCGAACGTGGTTTCGAGCCCCGCCTTCTGTCCGCCGGCCGTGCACGTCACGCGCACGCCGCGGAGCCCGATCGGATGGCGGCCGGGCTGGACCGACCACTGCCACTCGGCACGGCCATCGGCCCCGATCGCCTTGGCTGGCAGCTTGATCGCGTACTCATCGCCATTATGGCCTTGGCGCACCCCCTCGCATGTCGCTCCGGGCCGCGCCTGGACGACAAGCTCCACGGTTTCGCCAGGATGAACGGGTCGCGTGATCGAGACGAGCTTGATCGCGAGCCCATCCGCCCACGCGCCCGCACTGAACCCGATCCAGCCCACAAGCCCCAGATATGCAGCCCGTCGCATGAGATCCAGCGTACATCACGCGCCGGCGGCTTCAAGGCGTCCGCCGGTATGAGAGACGAATGTATGTGCTATATCGTCCCGCTATGACTACACCCCACATCCTCATCGCCGGCGCCGGCATCGGCGGCCTCACCGCGGCCTTGGCACTGTTGCGCCGCGGCTTCGACGTCGACGTGTATGAGCAGGCGGCCGAGCTGAAAGAGGTCGGCGCCGGCGTTCAGATCAGCGCCAACGGCAACCGCGCGCTGTTCACCCTGGGCCTCGGCGACGAGCTCAAGCGCCTTGCCGTCGAGGCGGACGGCAAGGAGATCCGCCTGTGGACCACGGGCCAGACCTGGAAGCTATTCGACCTCGGCGCTGAATCGATCAAGCGTTACGGCTTTCCGTATCTGACCGTCTACCGGCCGGACCTGCACGCGATACTCGCCGGTGTCGTCAGCGCCGCCAAGCCGGGCTGCATCCATCTGGGGGCGAAGGCCGTGGGCCTGTATCAGGACGAATCCGGCGTGACCTTGCGCCTCGCGGCCGGCGAGACCGTGCGTGGCGACGCCCTCATCGGCGCGGACGGCGTGCACTCGGTCGTGCGTCAGGCCTTGTTCGGCGCCGATACGCCGCAGTTCACCGGCGTCATTGCCTGGCGCGGCGTCATGCCCATGGACGGGCTGCCTCGGCATCTGCGGCGCAACGTTGCGACCAACTGGGTCGGCCCGGGCGGCCACGTGGTCCATTATCCCTTGCGTGCCGGCACGCTCATGAACTTCGTCGGCATCATCGAGCGCGACGACTGGCGCGTGGAGTCCTGGAACGTCCGGGGTGACCGCGAGGAATGCGCGCGCGATTTCCGCGGCTGGAACCGCGATGTCCACGCGATGATCGAAGCGATCGACGTTCCCTATAAGTGGGCGCTGCTCTCGCGCGAGCCCATGCCGGCGTGGACCGTCGGCCGCACGACGCTTCTGGGGGACGCGAGCCATGCCATGCTGCCGCTGCTCGCTCAGGGCGCCGTCATGGCGATCGAGGATGGATTCATCCTCGCCCGCTGCTTCGAAAAGTACGGCGAGGTCGAGCCGGCCCTGCGGGCGTACGAGCAGGCGCGGCGGGAACGCGCCAACCGCTGCGTCGTGGGCTCGGCCGCCCAGGCCAAGCGCTTCCACAACCAGACGCTCTCCGACGCCACGCAGGCCGAGGGCTATATCGACCGCGAATGGAATGAAGAGCGCGTCAAAGAGCGCTATGAATGGCTGTTCCAGTATGATGTGACCAAGGTAGAGATCTGACATGGCTGAGTTCGATTACGACCTCTTCACCATCGGCGCCGGCTCGGGCGGTGTCGCGGGCTCCCGGCGCGCCGCAACCTACGGCGCCAAGGTGGCGATCGCGGAATCGGTGCGCGTCGCCGGCACCTGCGTGCTGCGCGGCTGCGTGCCGAAGAAGCTCCTCGTCTACGGCGTGCACTTCGCCGACGAGCTCGAGGACGCCGCCGGCTACGGCTGGAGCATCGGGGCTCATTCGCTCGACTGGGCGAAGCTGGTCCAGGCCAAGGACAAGGAGATCGATCGCCTGCACGGCATCTACATCAAGATGCTGAAGGACACGGGTGTCGAGATCATCGACGGCTGGGCCGAGATCACCGGGCCGAACACCGTGCGCGTCAACGGCCGCACCATCCGTGCGAGGAACATCCTCATCGCCACCGGCGGAAAGCCCGAGAAGCCCGCCATCCCCGGCATCGAGCACGCGATCACCTCGAACGAGGCGCTCGACCTCAAGGCGCTGCCCAAGCGCATGGTCATCGTCGGTGGCGGCTATATCGCGGTCGAGTTCGCCGGCATCTTCGCGGCCGCCGGCGTCGAGGTGACCGAGATCATCCGCGCCGACGCCATCCTGCGCGGGTTCGACGGCGACGTCCGCTCGCACCTCACCGCGGAAATGACCAGGCGCGGCATCGCCATCAAGCCGGGCGTGCGCATCGCGCGTATCGACAAGACCGGCCAAGGCTACCGTCTCACCTCGGACAGCGGCGAGACGTTCGACACCGATCTCGTCATGTACGCCACGGGCCGCGTGCCCAACACCAGCGGCATGGGCCTCGAGAAGGTGGGCGTGCAGCTCAACAAGCGAGGCGCCGTCGCAGTCGACGAGTGGCAACAGACGACCGTACCCGGCATCTACGCGGTGGGCGACTGCACCGACCGCATCAACCTGACGCCGGTCGCGATCGCCGAGGCCCGCGCCGTGGCCGAGACGTTGTTCAACCGCAACCCGCTGCAGATGGACCACGGCACGGTGCCGAGTGCGGTGTTCAGCCAGCCGCCGGTGGGCACGGTGGGCTTGAGCGAGGAGGCGGCGCGCCAGATCGGACCCATCGACGTCTACCGTGCAACCTTCCGGCCGATGAAGTTCGTGCTGCCCAATCGCGACGAGAAGGCGATGATGAAGCTCGTCGTCGACCGCGAGACCAACAAGGTCGTGGGTGCGCACATGGTCGGGCCCGATGCGCCGGAGATCATCCAGGGCCTCGCCATCGGCGTGAAGGCCGGGCTCACGAAAGCGCAGTGGGACCGCACCGTGGCCATCCACCCGACCGCTGCGGAGGAGTTCGTCCTCATGCGCGACCCGGTGAAGCCTCCCGCCGCGAAGGCCGCGGAATAAGCGCCTAGCTCACCGCCAGCTTCTCCGGCATCGACGCCGCGAGCTTGGACGCCACGTACTCCGCCGCGCGCACCGGCGGATACTTGGCCGGGTGGGCGGCATCGGCGCAGCTCGGCAGGCATTCGATCAGCGCGTCGTCGTTGGGGCCCGAGAAGAAGACGAGCGACAGCCGCTGCGTCGAGCCCGTGAGATCGCGCGGCGGATTCATCACGCGATGCAGGGTCGAGCGCCAGCGGTCGTTGGTCCAGCGCGCCATCAGGTCGCCGATATTCAGGACGAACGAGCCGGGAATGGGCGGCACGTCGATCCAGGCACCCGATTTCAGGCACGCCTGCAGGCCGCCGGGGGCGTCGTCCTGGCGCAGGATCGTGAGTCCGCCATAGTCGGAGTGCGCTCCGTAGCGAAGCTGGCCGGGCTTCGGCTCCTCCGGCTGGTCAGGATAGAAAACGGTGCGCAACGTGCCGCGGCGGTTGTCCATGAACGGCTCGAAGAACGTCTCCGGCAGATCGAGCGCCAGGGCCGACAGCCGCATCAACGTGCCGACCAGGTCGCGCATCGCCAGGAAGTAGGCGTGGTAGAGCGGATAAAGCCCGACCGGCCGGCGCGGGACGACGTTGCCGGTCACGGGGCTGACCGTTCCTGGCGGCAGGTCCTCGGCGTCGCGGTTGAGGCCTTGAAACACCAGTGCCTCACAGAGATCGGCCGGCCGGTCGTCGCCTCGCGTCCGCGCCACGCTTTCGATGCCGACCGGAAGGTAGCCGCGGCTTTTCACGCGCTCGGGCGGCATGGCCGTCATTTTCTCCGCAAGCGGCAGGCCGAAGAAAGCGAGAGCCACGTCGTAGGTCCGGTGGATCAGACCCTCGGGCACGCCATGGCCGACGATGGCCGCAAAGCCGATCTCTTCAAACGCCCGGCCGAACGCGCGCGCTGTCGCCGCCTTGTCGCTCTCCGTGCCGCGAAGAAACGGCGCGATGTCGATGCACGGGATGTCGCTCATGTGGGCAGCCTGTGCCCGATTACTGGGCAGCGGTGCGCTGTCGCGCGTCGCCGCGCGAAAAACCCGGCGGGCGGCGCTGCCGGAGATGGCCCGTGGCTTGCAGGTTTGGTGCACATGTGAGCGGAACTCGTGCAATTCGTGTTCCAGGCATGCGGCGACGAGAGGAGAGCCCATGATGCGACGGACGTGGCGCGCGGCACTGATGGTGGCGACGGTTGCGCTCGCCACAGGCGCCGGCCCGGCCCAGGCGCTCGAGAAGTTCGCCTACGGCCTCAGCTGGCTTCCGGAGGCCGAGCATTGCGGCTTCTACGAAGCGCGCGACACCGGCCTCTATCGCGACGCGGGCCTCGACGTGGAGATCGTGCCGGGCGGGCCGGGCGTGAACATGCCGCAGATGGTCGCGGCGGGCAAAGTCGACGCCGGCATGGGGACGGGCATGATCACTCTCAACATGCGCGCCCAGGGCATTCCGGGGATCACCATCGCCGCCATGTTCCAGAAGAGCCCGCAGACGCTCGTCGCCCATCCCGACCAGGGCGTGCACACGCTCGACGATCTCAAGAAACGGCCGATCTCGGTCGCCAACTTCTCGCGCCAGGAATTCTGGCTGTGGCTGAAGGCGACGCGCGGCTTCGACGATTCCCAGCTGCGCCCCTACACCTACAACCCGTCGGCGTTCGTCGCCGACAAGACGATGGTGCAGCAGGGCTACATCACCGAGGACGCGTTCTTCCTCGGCAAAGCGCTGGGGGCGGAGCCGGTGACCCTGCTGCTGGCCGATTACGGCTATCCGGACTACGCCACCACGATCTACGCGACCGAGCCGCAGATCGAGAAGCGCCCCAAGGTCTACCAGGCGTTCGTCGACGCGACGATCCGCGGCTACGCGCGGTGCCTGACCGGCGATCCCACGCCCGCTTACCGGGCGCTTCACGCCGCGAGCCCCGAGCAGACGCCCGAGCTGTCGGCGTTCAAGGTGGCGCAGATGAAGAAATACGGACTGGTCGACGGCGGCGACGCCGCGACATCGGGGATCGGTGCCATGACCGATGCGCGCTGGAAGGCGCTGTTCGAGGTCATGTCGAGTGCCGGCGCCTATGCGAAGGACCTCGATTACAAGAAGGCCTACACGCTCGACTTCGTGAACCAGAAGATCGAATCGGCGCAGAAATAACTAAGGCCCCGGGAACAGTGCGTCCGTGCGCCCTCTGAGATAGTAGACAACCAGTCCCATATATTCGCGCAGCACGATCTGCAGGTCCGAGAGGCCGCTGTCGAAGGCGAGGCGGATGCGCTCGGGTGCGGCCGCCCCGGTGAGGAACCCGACCGGGTAGCCGATCACCGGCCATCCGGCCTTGCGGAACGTCCCGACCGCGCGCGGCAGGTGGGCCGCCGAGGTGACCAGGACCCATGTTTCGCCTGGTTTGGGGGCGACGAGCCGCTTGCTGAACAGCGCGTTCTCGTAGGTATTGCGCGAGTCCCGCTCGAGGGTCAGGCGGGTCATGTCGACGCCGAGGCTTTCGAGCATGCGCGCCGCCTGGTCCGCTTCGCGCAGGTCGGGCCGCAACACGCGCGCCGATCCGCCGCTGAACACGAGCCGCGCCGCCGGATAGCGGCGGGCGAGGGCGGCCAGTCCGTTGACCCGCGGGGAGGCCACCGCCAGCGGCCCGCGCGCCTCGGCGTCGGCGGCGCTGAAATCGCCGCCCAGCGCGATGATGCCGTCGACCCGGGCGGGCAGCTCGGGGACCGGAAAGCGGTTTTCAAGGGTCGCGAGCAAGGTTGAGCCAACCGGGAATAGCGAAAACAGAAGCGCCGCGGCGACCGCCGCCGTGACCAGCCCGCGCCCGGCGCCGCGGGCGCGCGTCCACGACAATCCCGCTCCCAGGATCAGCACCAGGAACAGGACCGTTCGCGGATCGAGCGCCTGCTCGAGCAGTTTCCAGGCCTGAAACACCGCCTCTGGATACCAATTCCACGAGAGTTTTCAAATGCATGCCTCAGTGGCGTTTTATCCTATGAGGGCGTATAAAAGTTTTCCAAATGGAAAACCGCGATGGCCAGTAAGTGGAATCCTGAATCCTGGAGAGGCAAGCCGGGCCGGCAGATGCCGGACTACCCGGACGCACCCGCGTTGGCCACGGTCGAGCGCCGGCTGCGCAGCTTTCCCCCGCTCGTCTTCGCCGGCGAGGCGCGGGCGCTGAAGGCGTCGCTTGCCAAGGTCGCGGACGGCAAGGCGGTGCTGCTTCAGGGCGGCGACTGCGCCGAGAGCTTCGCCGAGTTCAGCGCCGACAACATCCGCGATTCGTTCAAGGTCCTGCTGCAGATGACCGTCGTCTTGATGTACGGCGCGGGTCTGCCGGTGGTGAAGATCGGGCGACTTGCGGGGCAGTTCGCGAAGCCGCGCTCGGCCGACACCGAGACGCAAGGATCGGTCACCTTGCCCGCCTATCGCGGCGACATCATCAACGGAATCGAGTTCACGCCCGAGGCGCGCACCCCCGACCCGCAGCGCATGCTGCAGTCCTACGCGCAGGCCGCCTCCACCCTGAACCTCCTGCGCGCGTTCTCGCATGGCGGCTACGCCGACCTCCACCGCGTGCACGGCTGGACCTTGGGCTTCGTCGACCGCAGCCCGGCGGGCGAGAAGTTCCGGGCGCTCGCCGACCGCATCGCCGAGGCGCTGACGTTCATGGAGGCGTGCGGCCTCACCGCCGAGCAGACGCCGCAGATCCGCGAGGCGGATTTCTTCACCTCCCACGAAGCGCTCCTGCTGCCGTACGAGCAGGCCCTGACCCGGGTCGATTCCACGACCGGCGACTGGTACGACTGCTCGGCGCATATGGTGTGGATCGGCGACCGCACGCGCCAGCTCGACGGCGCGCATGTCGAGTTCTGCCGCGGCATCAAGAACCCGCTCGGCCTCAAATGCGGGCCCAGCTCCGATCCCGACGAGCTCATCCGGCTGATCGACATCCTGAACCCGGAGAACGAGCCCGGCCGGCTCACGCTCATCACCCGCATGGGCTCGGACAAGGTGGCAACCAAGCTGGCGCCGCTGGTGCGCCGCGTGCAGCGCGAGGGCCGCAAGGTCGTATGGTCGTGCGATCCCATGCACGGCAACACGATCAAGTCGACCACCGGCTACAAGACGCGGCCGTTCGACCACATCCTGACCGAGCTGCGTGCCTTCCTCGACATCCTGCCGGGCGAGGGCGCCTATGCCGGCGGGGTGCATTTCGAGATGACCGGCCAGAACGTGACCGAATGCACGGGCGGGGCCGAGGCGATCGACGACAAGGCGCTCGCCGACCGCTACCACACGCATTGCGACCCGCGGCTCAACGCCAGCCAGGCGCTCGAGCTTGCGTTCCTGATCGCCGAAAGCCTCAAGCACTCGCGTCTCAACGGGCTGGGTACGCGCCGCGCCGCCGCGGCGCAATAGCGAAGAGCTGACCATGGAAGGCCGCGCGGACGTACCGACGCCGGGGCCCGGCGAGGTCGAACGACTCTCCGACAAGTATTTCCTCAAGACCAAGGCCGTGGTCGAGCGCTTCGGCGACGTGACGGTGACCTATGCCGTGTTCATGCGCCGGCCGGTGATCTTCACGCCGCGGCTGGCGATCAACTGGCTGAACGCGATCGCGTCGGCGCGCGGCACGCGGTTCGACATCCAGCTTCACCACCGGGAGGGGGCGTGGGTCGGCGCCGGTGAGCCGCTCCTGTACATCACGGGCTCGCTCCGCCACCTCATCGATCTCGAGACGATCTATCTGCAGAAGATCGGCCCGGCCTGCGTCGCCGCCTACAACGCGTACGCGATGTGCGTCGACCTGCCGAAGGTGGCGTTCATGGCCATGGACGCGCGCCACTGCGCGGGCGGCGATATGGCCGAGATGATGGCCTATGCCGCTTCCGTCGGGTCCGAGACCGCCAGGCGCGAGGCGGGTGCGGTCGGTTTCATCGGCAACGCGACCGACGCGACCGCGCATTATTTCGGCCGCGACCAGGGCCTCGGCACCATGCCGCACGTCCTCATCGGCTACGCCGGCTCGACCGTGCGCGCGGCCGAGATGTTCGACGAGACGTTTCCCGACGATCAGCTCATGACCGTGCTGGTCGACTATTTCGGCCGCGAGATCACCGATGCGCTCGCCGTGTGCCGCCGCTTTCCCGAGCGCGCCGCGGCCGGCCGCCTCGCGTTCCGCCTCGACACGCATGGCGGCCGCTACATCGAGGGGCTCGACATCGGCGGCTCCTACGCCGTGCTCGACCGTCATGCCCCGCGTTCGATCCGCGGCTACCGCACGGAATCCGAGCTGCGCTACCTGGTCGGCACGGGCGTGTCGGCCGCCTCGATCTGGCACATGCGCGAGCAGCTCGACGCGGCAGGCTTCGACAAGGTCAAGATCGTGGCCTCGTCGGGCTTCACCCCCGCCAAGTGCAAGACGATGGCCGTGGCCGAGGCGCCGATCGACATCATCGGCACCGGCTCCTACCTGCCGGACAGCTGGACCGAGACCTACGCGACCGCGGACATCATCGCCTATGACGGCAAGCCGCTGGTGAAGCTCGGCCGCGAGTTCCTGCTGCGTCGCGACGGGAGCGGCGAGTGAGCGACCAACTCACCTTGGCCCTGGCGCAGCTCAACCCGACGGTCGGCGACCTTCCGGGCAACATGGCGCGCATCCGCGACGCGTGGAAGACGGCGGCAGCACTCAAGGCCGACCTCGTCGTGTATTCGGAGCTGGTCGTCTCCGGCTATCCGCCCGAGGACCTCGTGCTCAAGCGCGCCTTCCAGCGCGCGGTCGAGCAGGCGGTGAACGAGCTAGCGGCTGAGACGGCGCAAGGCGGACCGCCGATGCTGGTCGGCACGCCGTGGGTCAGCGAGGACAAGCTCTACAACGCAGCGCTCCTTCTCGACGGCGGCAAGGTTGCCGCCGCGCGCTTCAAGCACGAGCTGCCGAACTACGGCGTGTTCGACGAGAAGCGCGTGTTCGCCGCCGGTCCGATGCCGGGCCCGATCTCGTTCCGGGGCGTGCGGCTGGGCATCCCGATCTGCGAGGACATCTGGCTGCCCGACGTGCCCGAGTGCCTGGCCGAGTCCGGGGCCGAGATTCTGATCGTGCCCAACGGCAGCCCGTTCGAGACCGACAAGCCCGACGAGCGGCTCAACCTCGCGGTCGCGCGCACCAAGGAGACCGGGCTGCCGCTCGTCTACGTCAACCAGGTCGGCGGGCAGGACGAGCTGGTGTTCGACGGCGCGTCGTTCGTGCTCAACGCCGACCAGAACCTCGCCGTGCAGGCGCCGGCCTGGGGTGAGGCGGTGACCCTGGCCAGGTTCGCGCGCAACGGCAACGGCGCCTGGTCGTGTGCCGCGGGCGAGATCGTCAAGCCGCCCGAGCCCCTGGAGGCGGTCTATCGCGCCCTGATGATCGGCTTCGGCGACTACGTGACCAAGAACCGTTTCCCCGGTGTCATCCTCGGCCTCTCGGGCGGCATCGATTCCGCGATCACCGCCGCGATCGCGGTCGACGCGCTGGGGCCGGACAAGGTGCGCGCGGTCATGATGCCCTCGCCCTACACCTCGCAAGAGAGCCTCGACGACGCGGCCGAGGTCGCACGCCTGCTCGGCATCCGGTACGACACGATCGGCATCGGCCCGGCCATGAAGGCCTTCGAGGAGATGCTGCGCGGCTCCTTCGCCGGCAAGCCGGCGGACACCACCGAGGAGAACGTGCAGTCGCGCGCCCGCGGCATCACCCTGATGGCGCTCTCCAACAAATTCGGCCACATGGTCGTGTCGACCGGCAACAAGTCCGAGATGTCGGCCGGGTACGCGACCCTTTACGGCGACATGTGCGGCGGCTTCGCGCTTTTGAAGGACGTCTACAAGACCGAGGTGTTCCGCCTCGCGCGCTGGCGCAACCAGGTGTTCCCCGAGGGCGCCAAGGGCCCGGTGGGCCGGGTCATGCCCGAGCGCGTCATCACCAAGCCGCCATCGGCCGAGCTCAAGCCGGACCAGACGGACGAGGGCTCGTTCGGCTTCTCCTACACCGAACTCGACGACGTGCTGCACTGCCTGATCGAGAAGGAGATGCCGGTCGCCGACATCGTCGCGCGCGGGCACAGCGAAGCCACGGTCAACCGGATCTGGCGCATGCTCGACATCGCCGAGTACAAGCGTCGCCAGGCGCCGCCCGGCGTGAAGATCACCCGCCGCGCGTTCGGCCGCGACCGCCGCTATCCGATCACCAACGGATTCCGCGCGCCGCGATGACCGTCAGCACGCCCAAGCTGCGCTTCTACAACACGCTGACGCGGCGCCAGGAAGAGCTGGTGCCGATCGATCCGCAGAACGTGCGGATGTATGTCTGCGGGCCGACGGTCTACGACTTCGCCCATATCGGAAACGCGCGGCCGGTGGTCGTGTTCGACGTGCTCTACCGCCTGTTGAAGCATGCCTATCCGAAGGTCACGCATGTCCGCAACATCACCGACGTCGACGACAAGATCATGGCCGCCTCGCGCGAGAGCGGCGACCCCATCGACGCGATCACCGCCCGTACGGCCAAGGCCTACCACGACGACATGGGAGCGCTGGGCGCCCTGCCGCCCGATGTCGAGCCGCGCGCCACCCAGCACATCCCGCAGATGATCCGCATGATCGAGACCTTGATCGCGGGCGGCTTTGCGTATCCGGCCGAGGGCCACGTGCTGTTCAGCGTCGCGACCAAGCCGGATTACGGCAAGCTCTCCGGCCGCTCGCGCGACGAGATGATCGCCGGTGCCCGCGTCGAGGTGGCCCCCTACAAGAAGGACCCGGCCGATTTCGTCCTGTGGAAGCCGAGCACGCCGGATCAGCCCGGCTGGGACAGCCCCTGGGGCCGCGGCCGGCCCGGCTGGCACATCGAGTGCTCCGCCATGAGCGAGGCCTATCTCGGCCAGTCGTTCGATATCCACGGCGGCGGCCACGACCTCATCTTTCCGCATCACGAGAACGAGATCGCGCAGAGCGAATGCGCCCATCATGGCGCGCCGTTCGTGCGCATGTGGATGCACAACGGCTTCCTCACCGTGAACGGCGAGAAGATGTCGAAGAGCCTCGGCAACTTCTTCACGGTGCGCGACCTGCTCGGCAAATGGCCGGCGGAGGCGATCCGGCTCTTGCTCCTGAAGACGCATTACCGGGCACCGCTCGACTTCACCGAGGATGGCCTGCGCCAGGCGCGGGTCGAGCTCGACCGGTTCTACAACGCGCTGCAGAAATTCGATCCCGGCGAGCGCCTCTACGATGTCGCCAGCGGCCTCACGCCGCCGGTCGACGTGCTCGATGCGCTGGCCGACGACCTCAACACGCCGCTGGCCGTGGCGCGGCTGCACGAGCACGCGAATGCCGCGTTCCAGTCCGCGGCCGTATCGCACGAGCCCGGCCCGCAGGTGACGGCACTGTTCGCCGGCGCGCGGCTGCTGGGCCTCTTCGGCCAGCGGCCGCAGGCCTGGTTCCGTGGTGCCGGGCCTGCCGCCACGGGCCTCGGCGATGCCGAGATCGAGCAGCAGATCCAGGCCCGGCTGGCGGCGCGCAAGGCCAAGGACTTCAAGGAGGCGGACCGGATCCGCGACGACCTCAAGGCCAAGGGCGTGCTGCTCGAGGACGGGCCCAAGGGCACGACGTGGCGCCGGGCCTAGAGCCTCGCGCGGTTGTGATCCGCCGCCATGATCGGCCGACCGCATTGTCGCGTATAACGACCGTGAGAACCGGACAGAGGGGACGATCATGAGAACGCTCGCGCGGAATCTGGCGCTGCTGGCCATAGTCGCGCTCGCCGGTTGCGCTGGTCAGTCGGAGCCCACGCTCTATCAGCGGCTCGGCGGAACGCCGGGCATTGCCGCCGTGGTCGACGATTTCGTCGACAACGTGCGCGCCGATCCGGTCGTCAACAAGCGCTTCCAGGGCGTCGATATCGACCACACCAAGGCGATGCTGACCGAACTGATCTGCAAGGACACAGGCGGTCCGTGCGCCTATACCGGCCGCTCCATGAAGGACACGCATCGCGGCATGGACATCTCGGACGCCGAGTTCAACGCGATGGCATCAGACATGGCTAAAACTCTCGACAAATTCAAGCTTCCGCAGCGGGAGCGCAG
>Ga0335069_10004113_pt1 | contig 21735 bp, 22 predicted proteins | sample Lox_Sample_11_FD_206714 | JGI IMG/M metagenome (GOLD analysis project Ga0335069, IMG submission 206714) | Soil microbial communities from Loxahatchee National Wildlife Refuge, Florida, United States - Lox_Sample_1.1 | ecosystem: Environmental > Terrestrial > Soil > Wetlands | place: USA...
CCCCGGGCGGGTCAGCGGCGGCGCGGCGGTGCTGATCGCGCTGATCTGGATCGTGATCGGGGTCGTCAACGTCGCCTACGCCCGGTACCGGTTGTTATGCGCGTCGATCTCCGCGGATGGTTTGTGGCGATCCGTAACAAGCTGTAGCGTGCGCTCATGAGCAGCGACCACGAGGCGGAGATCCGCGCTTCGGTGGCCGCGCACGCCGATCTCGGTCCCGCCTATGACGACGCCGTGGCCGAGGGCCTGGTCGAGCGCATCGGGGCGGAGATCGACAAGCGGATAGACGCGCGGCTCGGGCAGCTAGGCGCCGCGGGGGTTCCTGGGACTGGTGTGTACCAGGGGCCCGGGGTGCCGGCCGGCGCCCATCCAGGGGTCCCCATGCCGGCCGGCGCCACCGGTATGCCTGGTGTCGCCGGCGTGCCTGGTGTTGTTCCGCCGGAAGCGGCTGGTGCGGCAGGACCGGCTGGTGCGGCAGGACCGGCGGTCGGGGTGCCTGGGCCGGTGCCGGGGGTACCTGGGGCGCCTGGACCGGTGCCGGGGTATCAGGGGTACCAGACGCCGATCGGGTATCAGGGTTACCAGGGTTACATGGGTCCTGTGCTCCCGCCGGGGTACCAGATGGGACCGCCTCCGGTCCGGCCGTCCTCAGTCGGGCAGCGCAACGTGGCGACCACGATCACCGCCCTGGGGTCCATGGCCCTCGGCGTCGCGGCCACGGCGATCGTGTCGCACAGCGACAATGGCGGGAAGGCGCTCGTAGTCTTGCTCATCTGGATCGCCATCGCCGTGATCAACGTGGCTTACGCGCGGCGCCCCTGACCGCCAGTCCTGGAGCGGAGCGATGTTCGAGAGGTTCACCGACAAGGCGCGGCGGGCGATCGTCCTGGCGCAAGAAGAAGCCCGGCTGCTCGACCACAACTACATCGGCACCGAGCACATCCTGCTCGGCCTCATCCGCGAGAGCGACGGCCTGGCGGCCAAGGCGCTCACGTCGCTGGGGGTCAGCCTGGAGACGATGCGGCAGGCGATCGAGGGCATCATCGGGCGTGGCCAGCAGGCGCCATCCGGGCACATCCCGTTCACTCCGCGGGCCAAGAAGGTACTCGAGCTATCGCTGCGCGAGGCGTTGCAGCTCAGTGACGACTACATCGGGACCGAGCACATCCTGCTCGGCCTCATCCGCGAAGGCGATGGCGCGGCCGCGCAAGTGCTGGTCAGTGCCGGCGTGAACCTCAACCTGGCCCGGCAGCGGGTCGTCGAGCTGCTGCACGGGCGACGTGCCGGGGACGCGCCGCCCTTCCCTGGGTTCGCGGCATTGGGCGGCGATGACCTGGTGAGCCGGCTGGCTTCGATCGCCGCGCGGCTGGAGGCGATCGAGCAGCGGCTCACGCCATCGTCCCAGGGCTGAGCGGGCGCTATCCGGGGGGCAGGACGGCACACAGGAGACGGTTGTCGCCGCGCTGCCAGAGGGTGCCGACCTCGGCGAAGCCAGCCGCCCTGAGGGCCTCGACGTGGGTGGCGAGCTGCGTCGACTCGGTGCCGTGGTGACCCGCGTCCACCTGGCGGCGGCTGCGTTCGCTGACGTGACCGGCCAGGGCCGGGTCGGCGGCGGCGGCTTCCCACCAGGCGTGCCAGCTCTCGGGATGCCCGCCGGGGAAACGCCGCTGGTCCTCGCGCTGGCGCAGGGCCAGGTCGAGGCGGGCCAGGGTCGGGGACTCCTTGGCGTCGAGGGTGAAGTGGTCACCGTCGAGCAGCAGGCCGCCGGGGCGGAGTACGGAGGCGAGTTCGGCGTACAGGGCGCGCAGATCCGGCTCCGGCAGCCAGTGCAGCGCGGTGGTGCTCACCGCGGCGTCGGGCGCCCGTCCCTTCGGGTCCAGGCCCAGCCGTACGGACCAGCCCGGGACACGCAGGTCCAGGTCGGCGAACCGCAGCCCGGGCACATCCCGGTAGGCGGCCCGGCCCAGGGTCAGGGACACCGGGTCGGCGTCGATGCCGATGACCGTGGCGCGCGGCAGGCGGGCCAGCAGCCGGACGGCCAGTGAGCCAGGCCCGCAGCCGATGTCCAGGACGAGCGGGTCCGGTCGTCCGGTCCCCTCCTCGACCGCATCGATCAGCACGGTGAACCTGTCCTCGCGATCCGGCAGGCTCTCCTCCTGCTGGCGGTCCCAGCGCTCGATCCAGTCTCGTGCGGTGTCGCGGTCAAGTCCGGGCACGTCCTGCCTCCTTGCGGGTTGGCTGCTAGTTCTTTGCGGCTGGTTGGCCAGCTCGCAGTTACTGTCTAGGCTTCCTTTGACAGTAACAACGCTAAGCACGGAGGTGTAACTGGTCAAGTGAATTTTAACAGTCACATGGATATCGTGATCAGGGTGGCCGTGGAGCTGGTGAACCTGCTCACCCCCGGCGAGGACCGGGGACGCCGCTACGTCCCGCCCGCGGGAGACGAGCGGACGGCGGCCGTCGGCGCCGTGCTGCGCGCCGCCGGCGGGCGCGAGGCGACCTGGGAGGAGGCCGCTGAGCTCTGCTTCGTGGCGGCGGAACTGCGCGGCATCTTCGAGGCCGTCTGCGCGGGCGCCGTGGACGACGCGGCCCGCCAGGTCAACGCGCTGCTCATCCGCACCGGCGCGCGGCCGGAGCTCGAGCGGCACGACGGGGAGCCCTGGCACCTGCACTTCCACGCCGCCGACAACTCCCTCCCGAACGGCTGGGCGGCGGGCTGCGCCACCGGCCTCGCCGTGGTGCTCGGCGGCGACCTGTACGACCGGCTCGGCGTCTGCACGGCGCCCCGGTGCGACCGGGTCTACGTGGACACGTCACGCAACGGCACCCGGCGGTACTGCTCGACCTCATGCCAGAACCGGGTCAAGACCGCCGCGTTCCGCGCGCGCCTGTCCTGAGCGCAATGGGTGCACACTAGAGGGGTCAAGGCCGGGGGCGGCCTGAAACGGGAGTGGTGCCATGTTCGAGCGGTTCACTGACCAGTCGCGGCGGGCTGTCGTCCTCGCCCAGGAGGAGGCCAGGCAGTTCGACCACAACTACATCGGCACCGAGCACCTGCTGGCGGGCCTCCGGCACGAGGGGCGAGGCGCGGGCGCGCGGACGCTCGAGTCGGCGGGCATCTCCCTGGACGCGATCCAGCGAGAGATCGAGCGGCTCGTCGGCCGGGGTACAGAGCCGTTGTCCAGGTCCGGGCACATCTCGTTCACGCCGCCGGCCAAGGAGTGCCTGGAGCTTTCGCTCCGCGAAGCCGTGAACCTCGGCCACGGACCCATCAGCACCGGGCACCTGCTGCTCGGCCTGATCAGCAAGGATGACTGCGTGGCCGTCCAGGTGCTCCGCGGCCTCGGCGCCGACCTGGCGCAACTGCGCGCGCGGGCGATCGCGGAGATCGAGGTGCGATTGGAAGGCCCCGGGCATTCGCCGCCGCCGCGCCAGCTGCGGGCTCAGCTGCCCGATGCGGCTCAGCGCTTGCTGGACATGATCGATGAGCGGCTGAGCGCGATCGAACGGCATCTCGGCATCGCCCGAGGCGCCGGGCAGCCGGATGTGGCCAGCGGCTCGCAGGCCGAGGCCGGCCTCTTGCGGGCCGAGGCAGGCCACTCGCAAGCCGAGATGGGCCGCTTGCGGGCCGAGGTCGCTCGCCTGCGGGCCTTGCTCCGCGAGCACGACATTGACCCGGGCGACCCCGGGGCATCCCCGGACGACCCCGGGGATGCCCCGGCGGCCGCCGGCTAGCCCGAAAATGTCGTACCCCCCTCGTACTGTGTCGGATATGAACCCACCACGCAGACGCCGCGCCAACCCGCAGGAAGAGCGGTGCAGGTGCGCGGAGTGTGAGGCGCTGGCCGAGGGGGCCGGCCTCGACCCGGAGGCCTGCATGCAGGCCGTCGCCGACGACATCCGTGCCGTCGGCTGGTCGGTCTCCGCCGTCCTCGGCGATGAGATCGCGCCACCCTGGGCGTACACCATAGGGCTCTGGCTCAGCCACCAGGGCCCGGAACTGACCATGTTCGGCCTTCCCGTCGAGCACATGACGGTCATCCTGAACTCGATCGGTGACCGGATCGCCAACGGTACCGTGATCGAGGCCGGAGATCAGGTCGATGGCATCTGCCCATGCTCGCTCGCGGTTCGGCCGGTGCATGCGAGCTGGCGCACGACCAGCATGTTCGCGGTTTCGGACCGGTACCATGGGTATGTCAGGCCGCCCTACATGCAGGTGGTCTGGCCGGACCGGCGCGACCGCTATCCGGGGGATCCGGGGTTCCAGTTCAAGTACGAAGGCAGACAGCCGATGCTGTGGCTGCCGCGGGATGACAACCCTCCCGGCGTGTGGACCCGGATCGATCAGCTCTGCTGACCTGTGACGCTCTGTCCCCCAGTGGAATAAAAGGAGTTGCCCGTACGCTACGCGGCTGGTTAGCGTCGGATGGCCGGCCCGGGGGGACCGGCGCGAGCAGGCCGGCCGGGAAGGCCGGCGGCTCATCAGAAGGCCAGAAAGGACGGGGCCATGTCACGGGGCAGGCTCTTGCGCCGGTACCCCGTGTTCGGGATCCGGGACTTCCGGCTGCTGCTGGCCGACCGGCTGATCGCGCCCGCCTCGGTAGGGTTCTCCATCGTCGGCGTCTCGTTCGCGGTGCTCAAGGCCACCGGTTCCGCCACCGACCTGTCCTACGTACTCGCCGCCCAGATCGCCCCGGCGCTGGTGTTCGCGCTCATCGGCGGCGTCGCGGCGGACAGGTTCCCGCCGCAGCGGGTCATCGTCGCGGCGAACCTGATCATGGCGCTCGGCGAGGGTACCTTCGGCGTACTCGTGCTGACCGGGCGGCCGCCGTTGTGGGCGATGATCGGTCTTGAGGCGGTCACCGGGATCGGGGTCGCGCTCTTCTATCCCGCCTCGCAGGCGCTGCTCCCCCGCATTGTCCCCGGCAGCCTGCTCCAGGAGGCCAGCGCGATCAGCCGGCTGGCGATGAACACCGGCCAGATGTCAGGCGCGGCCGTGGCCGGCCTGCTGGTGGCGGCGGCCGGCGCGGGCTGGGCGCTGGTCCTGTGCGGCATCGGCATGGTGACCACTGTTCCGCTGCTGCTGGCCATCCGGGGCTCGCGGCCCGGTGCTGGTGTGGGCGAACCGGCGGGCGATCCGGCCCAGGAGACGCCGGCACCGGCGCCGAGCATGCTCACCGAACTGCGCGAGGGCTGGTCGGAGTTCCGCTCGCACACCTGGCTGTGGGTGATTGTCGCCCAGTTCTGCGTCGTGCTGATGGCCTGGTACGGGGCGTTCTCCGTGCTCGGCCCGGTGGTGGCGCGGGAGCATCTGGGCGGCCCGGCCGCCTGGGGAGCGATCACCGCGGCAGACGCATTCGGCCTGATCGCCGGCGGTTTCGCCGCGCTGCGGTTCACGCCGCGCCGGCCCATGCTGTTCGTCGTGCTCACCGGGGGCTCGATCGCCATTTCCCCGCTCTCGCTGGCGATGGTCCTGCCGTTGCCGGCCGTGTGCGTCGCGTCGTTCGGTCTCGGCGTGTTCGTCGAGATGATGATGGTGCAGTGGACGGTCACGATGGCGCGGAACATCCCGCCGGACAAGCTGGCCCGCGTCTCGTCTTACGACGTCCTCGGCTCGGTCATGGCCATGCCCGCCGGGGCCCTGATCGCCGGCCCGCTCGGCAGCGCGATCGGGATCTCCCGCGCGCAGTACGCGGCGGCCGCGGTGATCATCATCGCGTCCGCGCTGGCTCTCATCCCTCGCGACATCCGCACCATGCGCAGCAGCGATGCTCTGGTGCCGCTGCTGCTCGAGGACCGGGCGCCCGAACTGGAAGCCGCGCCGCGCTAGTCCCTGATGATCGCGAAGGATCTTCAGTCTGGCGAGACTGAAAAGGCTTCGCGATCACGGGACGGCGGAACGGCGGGGCCCCCGCGGCACCCGCCGTTCCGGCCTGAGGTTTCAGACGTTCTTCTGGTAAGAGCGGAATGTCATCACCGACACAGCTACGCACGCCACTGCGAGGACCAGCAGCCCGCCGCAGCGCACCCCGATCGCGGCCCAGTCAGGCTGGGCGGAGACCGCGCTCCTCCCGATCTGCACCACCCAGTTGAGCGGGTTGCGCGACGCGATGGCCTGCATCCAGCCCGGCATCAGGCTGGTCTGGATGAACGCGGAGGACAGGAACATCAGCGGCAGCATGAAGAAGGTGTACACGCCGATGATCGCCTCACGGGAGCGCAGCGTCATGCCGACCGCGTTGGACAGCGCGCCGAACACCACGCCGACCAGAACCGACGCCGCGACCATCAGGGTCACCCCGGCGACCCCGCCGTGGTAGCGCGCTCCGCCGGCCAGGCCGAGCGCCACGATGATCAGCGACTGCACGGCCGTGCTGACCGCCTGCTCCACCACGGAGGCGTTCATGATCCCGATCCGGCTGGCCGGCGAGGCGAGGAACCGGTTCAGGGTGCCGCGCTCGATCTCCTCGATCATCGTCATGCCCGCCCACATGTTGTTGGACATGGCGTTCATCGCGATCACGCCGGGCACCAGGTAGGCCAGATAGGTGCCGTGGTAGGCGAAGCCCGGGATGTCGATGACCCGGCGGAACAGCTGCCCGAACAAGAACAGCCAGATCACCGGCTGGATGACGCTGAACGCCAGCACCCACGGCTGCCTGACCAGGGCGTGCATCTTCCGGCCGGTCAGGTACCAGGTGTGCGCCACGGCCGTACGGAACGGCACGGTGTTGGACTGCGCCGCCTGGAATCGCGCCGCTGCGGCCGGCATCGAAGAGCTCGAAGAGCCGGAATCGATCTGCGTGGTCGTCATCACTTGCTCACCCCTGCGGCTTCGAGCTCGTTCACATCTCCGTCCTGGCCGGGGGGCTCCGACTCGCTGTAGCGGCGCCCGGTGTGCCGCAGGTACACATCATCGAGCGACGGCCGCGCCACGGCCACCGACGCGGCGCTGACGCCGGCCCGCTGCAGTTCGGCCAGCACGACCGGGACCGCGGCCGCGCCGTCGTCACTGCGGGCGGACACGTCGCGCCCGGCGATGACCACGTCCCGCACCGCGGGCAGCCCGGCCAGTACCCGCCGGACCAGGCCCGGGTCGGCGCCGCCAGGCAGCTCGACCTGCACGACGTCGCCGTGCAGCTCGCCCTTGAGCTCGTCGGGGGTCCCCGAGGTGACGACCCGGCCGCGGTCCACGATCGCGAGCCGGCTCGCCAGCCGGTCCGCTTCCTCCAGGTAGTGCGTGGTCAGCAGGACGGTCATCCCCTCACCGCCCGCCAGCCGCGCGATCTCCTGCCACATGGCGGCCCTGGACTCCGGGTCCAGGCCCGTCGTCGGCTCGTCCAGGAACAGCACCGCGGGCCGGTGCATCAGCCCGAGCGCTACCTCCAGGCGGCGCTGCATGCCGCCGGAGTAGGTCTTGACCAGCCGCCCGGCCGCATCGGCCAGCCCGAAGTGCCCGAGCAGTTCGTCCGCGCGGGCCCGCACGGCACCGCCGCGCAACCCGTAAAGACGGCCCTGCAGGATCAGGTTCTCCCGGCCGGTGGCGGTCGGGTCGGCGCCGGACCGCTGCGCCACGACCCCGATCATGTGCCGGACCTGCCCCGGCCGGGCCAGCACGTCGACGCCCTCGACGCGGGCCGTTCCGGAATCCGGCTTGGCCAGCGACGTGAGGATCTTGACGGTGGTGCTCTTGCCGGCCCCGTTCGGGCCGAGCAGGCCGTAGATCATCCCGCGCGGGACGCTGATGTCCAGCCCGTCCAGCGCCCGGATGACGTGCTTGTTGCCGTGCCTTCTTCCGGGCACGTAGGTCTTGACTAGCTGACGCGCCTCGATGGCGCAGTCGGTAGAACTCACTGGTATCTCCTGAAGGTTGCAGATCGTGACGATCCAGCCCGCGAGGAGAAACCCGCTACTGTAGACGGTGGGACCTCGGGTTTCGCGTGCTCGCGGGATCGCTTGAGGTTGACGGCCCCGGCCGGTGTTGCCGCACCAGGCCGGGGTCGTTTCTGCTTAGCTCTCGGCGACCCCCTCCCCTTCCTGCTCGGTGAGCGGGAGAAACTCGTCAGGGAACTCTCCGGTCTTGTGGTAACGCCGCCAGGCGGCCTGGCCGGGGAACGTGCCGTCGGTGAGCTCTTTGAGCAGCCCGCGCACCCATTCCGCCTCGGCACGCCGCATTGCCAGCTGGTACTCCGACTCGATGAGAAATAGCCGGGGCAGCCCGGCACCCCACGTGTCGAGCCCCGCTTGGTGCTCGGCGTTGGACACGTCCAGCGCGTCCAGCCGCTGGCGCAGGAGGCTGATCATCTCGTCGGGCCCCAGGATGCTGCCTTCACCCAACGCCGCCTCGAACCTGGTGTACTCCCGCTCAGGTTCGCTGAGCAGCTCGCGCAGCCAGTCCTTCAGCTCGTCTCGGCCCGCGTCGGTGATCCGGTACGTGGTCCGCTCCGGCTGCCTGCCCTCCCGGGCCACCTCCACGGCCTCGATGAAGCCGTATTTCTCGAGGTTCTGCACCACTGTGTAGAGCGAGCCCCAATTGATCTTGATGGCCTGGTCCTTGCCGTACTCGCGCAGCTTCGAGGCCATCTCGTACGGGTACATCGGCCGCTCCATCAGCAACGACAGCAGCGAAAGCGCCATCAGGTTACTGACCTTCCGCCGCTTGGCCACCTCATCTCACCTCGCATCCGAATCTTCGTTTCCGAGGATTCGTTCCCAAGTACTCGTAGACGAGTATAGGCATGCGCCCACGCCAGCCGCAAGCCAGATCTTCAGCCCGAACGGGCCGGCTCCCGCCCCAGATCCCAGGGGAGCCCGAACAGGTCATGCTGCCCGGTGGGCACGATGACCTGAGCGTGGTTGCGCAGCAGGCCCTGGAGGTTCAGCCGAAGAAGATTTCGGCTTCGGCGTAGCGCTGGGGCGGGACCAGCTTGAGCTGGCTGGTGGCTTCGGCGAGCGGCACGCGGATGATGTCGGTGCCGCGCAGCGCCATCATCACGCCGAACGCCTCGTCGTGCACCGCCTGGACCGCGTGCACGCCGAACCTGGTGGCCAGTACCCGGTCGAAGGCGGTCGGCGTGCCGCCGCGCTGGATGTGGCCGAGCACGGTGCAGCGGGCCTCCTTGCCGGTTCGCTTCTCGATCTCGTTGGCCAGCAGCTGCCCCACGCCGCCCAGCCGGACATGGCCGAACGAGTCAAGCATCTCGCTGGAGAGCGCGAGATCCTCGCTCATCGGGTGCGCGCCCTCGGCCACGACCACGATCGGCGCGAACCTGGTCTGGAACCGGTGCTGCACGTAGGCGCAGACCCGCTCGATGTCGAACGGCCGCTCCGGGATCAGGATCACGTTCGCGCCGCCGGCCAGGCCCGCGTGCAGCGCGATCCAGCCGGCGTGGCGGCCCATCACCTCCACGATCAGCGCCCGGTGGTGGCTCTCCGCCGTGGTGTGCAGCCGGTCGATGGCCTCCATGGCGATGTTCACGGCCGTGTCGAAGCCGAAGGTGTAGTCGGTGGCGCCGAGGTCGTTGTCGATCGTCTTCGGCACGCCGACGACGGGAACCCCCTGCTCGCCCAGGCGGGTGGCCACGCCGAGGGTGTCCTCGCCGCCGATGGCGATCAGCGCGTCGACGCCCAGGCCGGCCAGGTTGTCCTTGATCCGCTCGATGCCGTTGCGGCCGCCGCTGCCCGAGTTCTTCAGCGGGTTGGTACGAGACGACCCGAGGATGGTGCCGCCGCGCGGCAGGATGCCGCGCACCGCCTGCACGTCAAGGGGCACGGTGTCGCCTTCGAGCGGCCCTCGCCACCCGTCGCGGAACCCGACGAATTCGAGGCCGTACTCCTGGACACCTTTACGGACCACGGCGCGGATAACTGCGTTCAAGCCGGGGCAGTCGCCGCCGCCGGTGAGGACTCCCACTCGCATGGCAACAACCTTAGTGGGCGAGAGCAGTGCGCGGATGCATGCAGCACGAGCTGAGGAAACAAAATCCGGCCGGGGCCGGGCTGAGCCGTCAGGCGGTCCCGTCAGTCCCGGCAGCGTCGCGCAGATCGCCATCTTCCTGACCGTCCGCCTGGTCGCGACGGCCGTTCCCGTCGCCGCCCGCGGCTAGTTCGGCCTTGGCGCGGCGGGCGTCGATGTCGACGTACTCCTGGCCGGAGAGCTTCGCGATCGCCTGCATGATCTCGTCGGTGATGGTCCGCAGCAGCTGGCCGTCGGCCTCCTGGCCGTGGTAGCGGGAGAAGTCCAGCGGCTCCCCGAACCGCACGCCGGGCCGGAACCGCGGGTTCGGCCAGAGCGTGCCGGGCGGCTGGAACTGGAACGTGTCGATCATGGCGCACGGCACCACCGGAGCACCGGATTCGATGGCGAGCCTGGCGACCCCCGTCTTGCCGCGGTACAGGCGGCCGTCCGGGCTCCGGGTGCCCTCGGGGTAGATGCCGAGCACCTTCCCGGCCGCCAGGACCTGCAGGCCGGTCCTCATGGCCTGCTCGCTGGCCGGCCCCCCGGCGCGGTCGACGGGAATCTGGCCGACCCCGGTGAAGAAGGCCCTGCTGATCAGCCCCTTCAGCCCGCGCCCGGTGAAGTACTCCGACTTGGCCAGGAAGGTCACTTTCCGCGGCACCGGCAGCGGCCCGAAGAAGTGGTCGGAGAACGACAGGTGGTTGCTCGCCAGGATGACCGGGCCCCGCCGCGGCACGTTCCTCACCCCCCACGCGCGGGACCGGAAGAGGATCTTCAGCGTCATCCCGAGCGTGTACTTCGTCAGCCAGTAGCCCACGGTCACATCGTCCCACGCCCCAGGGCAACCCACACCGCACGCGGGACGGCATCAGATCTGTGCTGAACAGCAGGCCGCCAGGCAGGCCGGCCCGGCTGCCGGCCGCTGCGACCATGGCCGCGACCCAGCGGTCGATGATCGGCCCGTCCTGCCGCTTCGGCGTTGTCCTGGGTGTGCGAGCAGCGGATACTGCGTAGTTATGCAGGTAACAGCCGACCGCGGGAGGGTTCATGACCGCCACCGTCGATGAGCAGGCTATGGCAACCGTCCGCGGGGCGTGCCCGCATGATTGCCCGGACACCTGTGCGCTGCTGGTCTCGGTGCGCGATGGCCGCGCGGTGGAGGTGCGGGGAGATCCGGAACATCCGTTCACGCGCGGCGGCTTGTGCGTGAAGGTCAACAACTACGTCGACAAGGTCTACAGTCCCGACCGGGTGCTCTACCCGTCGCGCCGTACAGGCCCGAAGGGGAGTGGTCAGTTCCGCCGGGTTCCCTGGGACGAGGCGCTGGACGAGATCGCTGGCCGGTTCCGGTCCTCGATCGCCGAGCACGGCGCCGAATCCATCATGCCGGTCAGCTACCTGGGCACGGAAGGCATCCTCAACGGCCTGAACGTGGGAGACCCGTTCTTCAACAAGCTCGGTGCCACGATCACCGAGCGCACCTACTGCGACTCCGGCGCCTGCACGGCCTACACCATGACGATCGGCGCGACCGCGGGCGTGGATCCGGAGAGCCTGGTGCACTCTCGTTACATCCTCATCTGGGCCTGCAACATGATCTCGACGAACCTGCACCTGTGGCCGTTCGTGGCCGAGGCGCAGCGCCGCGGCGCCAAGGTCGTGGTGATCGACCCGGTACGGCACCGGACGGCCGCGCATGCGGACTGGTACATCCCGATCCGTCCCGGCACCGACGGCGCGCTCGCGCTGGCCATGATGAACGTCATCATCGGCGAGGGGCTCACCGATGAGGCCTACGTCCGTGACTACGCCGTCGGCTACGACGAGCTGGCCGAGCGGGTGCGCCGCTACACCCCGGAATGGGCATCGGAGCAGACCGGGATCCCCGCCGCGGACATCCGCACCCTGGCCCGGGAGTACGCCTCCGCCCAGCCCTCGATGATCCGCATCGGGGTGGCCATCGAGCGCCACGCCGGGGGCGGGCAGACGGTCCGCTCGATCGCCTGCCTGCCAGCGCTGACCGGTGCCTGGCGCCGGGTCGGCGGCGGGCTGCTGCAGCTGCCGTTGTGGGCATTCCCGGTCAACTGGCTCGCCCTGCTGCATCCGGAGCTGGCCACGCCCGGTACCCGGGTGGTCAACCAGTTCCTGCTCGGCCGGGCGCTGACCGGGCAGCTGGGCCTGGACCCGCCGGTCACCGCGCTGATGGTTGGCCTGCCAGTCAGGCAGCCTTAACTTCTCTGGCTACTTAGTCAAATAAGCTGACCTGCAAGAACAGTATTTAATGATGGCAAAGGACGTTGACAGCATGTCATCAGTGCTCCCCGGAGCGGAACCGTTCGAGGCCGACGGCGGCCCGGTCGGCGTGCTGCTGTGCCACGGCTTCACCGGCAGCCCGCAGACGCTGCGCGGCTGGGCGGACTACCTGGCCGACCACGGCCTGACGGTCAGCCTCCCGCGGCTGCCCGGGCACGGCACCACCTGGCAGGACCTGGCCCGGACCGGCGGCGACGACTGGTACGCCGAGGTAGACGCCGCGTTCGGCAGGCTGGCGAGCCGGTGCGAGCAGACCTTCGTGTTCGGCCTCTCCATGGGGGGCTGCCTCGCACTGCGGCTGGCGGAGAACCACGGCAGCGCGGTGCGCGGCCTGGTGCTCGTCAACCCGTCGCTGGCCCCGGACACCAGGCTGTTCCTGCTCGCTCCGGTGCTCAAGCACGTGCTCCGGTCGCTGCCCGGCATCGCCAGCGACATCAAGAAGCCCGGCCAGCACGAGGTTGGCTACGACCGGGTGCCGGTTCGCGCTGCGGCCACGCTGCCGAAGCTGTGGGGCGAAGCGGTCAAGCGCCTCGGCGAGGTCACCCAGTCGGTGGTCGTCTACCGCAGCGCCACCGACCACGTCGTCGGGCCCGCGAGCATGCGGGCGCTGCTGGCCGGGATACCCGCCGGCCAGGTGACCGTGCGCGAGTGCGCCGACAGCTACCACGTGGCAACGCTGGACAACGACGCCGCGGCCATCTTCGAGGGCAGCCTGAAGTTCATCAAGGATCACGCCGGGTAGCCGCTGCGGTCTCGCATTCTCGACGGGCGGTTTCCGAGCCGCTAACGTGAAAGATGTGGAACCACCTGCACCATCGCCCGAGATGGTCAACGCCTCGCGCAGGCACCTGACCGAGCGCTACGCGTCCGGGGTGGATCTGCTTCTGTGGGAAACGGAGAAGCGCCTCATCCCGGATCTGGACGCGATCAAGTCGGTGACGGAGGCGGCGGCCTCGGGACGAGCCGAAGGGCTGGACATGGGGGCCGCGCTCGTGCTGGTGCAGGCGGCCCGGCTGGGCCTGGACCGCCTCGAATGCGAGCTTTTCGAGGCCGCGCACGCGATGGGCATGCGGCCGGAGGCGATCGCCGCGGTGCTTGATCTGCCCGATGCCGCGACCGTGGAGAAACGGCAACGCTGGCTCGAGGCCCGGCGGGCGCTGCCGTACGCCAGTGACGATACCGGCGAGTAGCTGCATCAGTACGCCGTGGGCTTAATCCTTCCGGCTTGAGCAGGTAAGCACGCGGACTCCTTAGATTTACCCTCCCGGCATCGGACCACGGGCGGCTATCGTGGAAGGCAGGCTTCGATTCGGACATCGGTGGGGACGTGCCGGACTGGGATAACACGGAGAGCAGAGAGAGCGACGAGGACGCGGCATGGCGTGATCTGGTCGCCCGGTTCGAGGAGCCTGCGACCACGACCGAGCCGGCGCCCTGGCCGGAGCGCGAGAACGTGCCGGGCCCGCGGCCGCAGGTGGGCCGCGCGACGGACGGGACTGGCGGGACGCCAGGGCTTCACGGGTCTGAAGATCGGCGCGGGGGCTCAGCGCCACGGGGGGCACATGAGGCAGGAGACGCCCGCGGAGTTGCCGGGGACGGGGATGCGCGAGGAAATTCCGGGGACGGAGGCGCCCGAGGATTCGGCGGGGACGAGGATGCGCGAGGAGTTCCCGGGGACGAGGGTGCGCGGGAAGCTCCCGGGGACGGGCCCACACGAGGCGTCCATGGTGACGGAGGCGGGCGAGGGATCCGCGGGGACGGGAACGGGCGAGGGGTTCACGGGGACGGGAACGGGCGAGGGGTTCACGGGGACGAGGACGTGCGGGGCGCGCACGGGGTTGAGGGGATACGCGGGTTCGATGACGAGGGAGTCCGGGAGACGTTCGGCGCGGACGGGCGGACCGGGACGGGTACCGACGGGCGGGCCGGGACCGGCACTGACGGGCGGACCGGGACGGGCGCGGACAGGCGACCGGGGGCACATGAGCCGGATGTGATCCAGACCGCGCGGCGAGGTCGGCGGACGGGCGCGCACGGGACGCGCGCGCGCAAGATCCGGGCGCGCCAGGCGCCGCCGCCGCAGCCCGGGCCCGAAGACGACGACGGGCACTACCTCCCGCCCGCGCCGCCGCCGCTGCCCAAGCTGGACCCGATCACCAAGGGTGCCTGGCTGGCGCTGTTCGGCGGGCCGGCCTACCTGGTCATCGCCACCGCGGTGGGCTGGTCGGTGCCGGGGATCGCCGCGTTCTGCGCGGTGGCCGCGTTCGTCACCGGCTTCGCCATCCTCGTGCTGCGGATGAACGAGCCAGGGCCGGGCGGCCCGGAGGACGGTGATGACGGTGCCGTCGTCTAGGGAGCCGCGGCCTGGTCAAGGGTCGTGGACCGAGAGGCCGTCGCCGGACCAGCGGTGGACGGAGCGGCCGTCGTCTGACCGGCCATGGCCGGAGGCGCCTGATCAGCCGTGGCCTGACTGGCCTGGCGTGCGAGATCTGCTGCGCCTGCTATCCCGGCGTCCTCGCCGAGCTCCGCGACCTTGATCTCGGCCAGCGGCCGGTAACCCCGGCCGGTCAGCGCGCGCTCGAAGGCGGCCCGCGCGGGATCGAGAAGCAGGTTGCCCGCCTCGGACACGCCGCCGCCGATCACGAAGCAAGCCGGGTCGAGGACGGCGGCCAGGTCGGCCAGCCCCTGGCCGAGCCAGCCGCCTATGGTCTGGAAGCAGCGCAGCGCGGCCGGGTCGCCCTCGGATGCGGCCTGGGTGATCACCGGTCCGGAGATTCCCTCGGGCGCTCCCCCGCCCAGCTGGAGCAGCCGGATGGCGCCTTCCGGGGTACGCCTGGCGAACTCGCGGGCCTCGGCGACCAGGGCGTTGCCGCTGCAGTACTGTTCCCAGCAGCCCCTGTTCCCGCAGCCGCACAGCCGCCCGTCGGGCACCATCCGGACGTGCCCGGGCTCGCCGGCCATCCCCCACCGGCCGCGGTGGAGCTGGCCGTCGATCAGGATGGCCGCGCCGATGCCGGTGCCCAGGGCCACCAGCATCACGTCCCGGTACCCGCGGGCGGCGCCGAACCTTGCTTCGGCCCAGGCCGAGGCGTTCGCGTCGTTCTCCACCACGACCTCGCGGCCGAGGCGCTCTTCCACCCGCTGCTTGAGCGGCTCGTCACGCCAGGCGAGGTTCGGGGCGAACAGCACCTTCGCCCGGTCGCAGTCCACGAACCCGGCGGCACCAAGCCCGATGGCCGCGACCTGATGACCGGCGAGGAGTTCGGTCACCGCGTCGGCGATGGCCTGCTCGGTCCGCGGCGGGCTGGCCGCCGGAGTCGATCTCTTCAGCTTGGCGATGATCCGGCCGTCTTCGTCGACAACCCCCGCCGCGACTTTGGTACCACCGACATCAACGCCGATGGCGAGCGTCACTGACCGCTTTCCCCGCGATCTTCCCCGCGATCGGACGCAGGCTTTCCAGGTGCGGGCAACCCAGTCCGTTCGGTCGAACGATTTTGATCTTGGGTTTTCATGACCTGTTCGAAGACCGAGAACGCGTCCTGGACCACGGACGCCAGCACCCCGCCCGCGCTAGCCAGCTGCGCGCCGAGATTGGACGCGCCGCCGTTCCTGGCCGCGCGGGCCGCCTGGCAGATCGGGCACCACTGGCACTCCGGCGGTTCGGTGGGCGGCGGCTCGTTGGTGGCCGTGTCCCATACGTCGCCGCTGCCGCGTCGTTCGGCGCCGATGGTCCGTTTCACCTGGTCGGCGACCTGGTTCGCCATGCTGCGCGCGCCTGCCTTCATCAGCCAGCGCTGGAAGTCGGCGACGGGGTCGCTACCCCGGGACCGGCTGCTGCCCGGCTGGGTACGGCTGCCTGACTTGCCGTTGGTCCTGGACCGGTCGCCGGTCCTGGGCTGATCGCCGGTCCTGGGCTGATCGCCGGTCCTGGGCTGATCGCCGGTCCTGGGCTGATCGCCGGTCCTGGGCTGGTCATTGCTTCGCGACGAGCCGCTGCTCTCTGGCTGGCCGTCGTCTTGGGATTCCGACACCTGACGCCTCCTACCACGATCGTACCCGGCTACCACTGCAGGACGAATGGGACGCCAGTGGCGCGGAAATGCCCTACGTTCAGGCACTCGGTGACGCCGATCCTGGTCCTGCGGGCCAGCGGCTGGTGCACGTGCCCGAAGATCGAGTACCTCGGCCGGGTGGCCTTAATCGCGTCGATCAGCGCCGCGCTGCCCTTCTCCATGCGCCGGGCCACGGTGTCGTAGAGAAGTTCGGGGACCGCGGGCGGAATGTGCGTGCACAGCACGTCGACCTCGCCGACCGCCTCGATCTTGGCCCGGAATTCTTCCTCGCTCATCTCGTTCGGCGTGCGGTAAACCGATTTCAGTCCGCCGCCGACGAAGCCGAAGGTCCATCCGCCCAGTTCGACCGTGCCGCCGTCCAGGACGCGGTGCCCGGGCTTGGTGAACCGCTGCCACATCGCGGGGACGTCGACGTTGCCATAGGTCAGGTAGGCGGGCTCGGGGAGGGCGCCGAACATCTCCGCGTACTGCCTGGCCATCGCCGCCTCGAAGAGACTGGCCCGGCTTTCCGGCCGGGACGCGAACAGGCTGAGGGAGAATGCCCTGGCCTCGTCGAACTTCTTCGCGGTGCGCAACTGGACGTACTGACTGGCTGCCTCCGCCCCGAACAGGTCGGCGAAGATGCCCTGGCCGTGGTCGGCGTAGTCGAGGAAGAGGAGCAGGTCGCCCAGGCAGATCAGCGCGTCGGCACCTTCGGCCGCACGGGCCAGCGCGTCCGCGCGGCCGTGTACGTCGCTCACCACGTGGACTCGCATGTGACCACGGTAAGCCGGACAGGGCGGAAGATCGTAACCGGGAACTCACTGGCCGGAGAACTAAGCTGGTACAGCCGAGCAGCTACCTGGTTGGAGAGATGCCGTGCGCGAATTCAGCCTTCCGGCCCTGGCGGAGATCCCCGCGACCGCGAACCTCGCCGACGCCGTCTTCCGCCGCGCCGCCGAACAGCCCCAGGCGGTGGTGCTGCGGCGGCCGGGCGACTCCGGGGCGTGGGCGGACGTGACCGCGAGCCGGTTCAAGGACGAGGTCATCGCGGTGGCGAAGGGGCTGGTCGCGGCGGGCATCGAGGCCGGGGACCGGGTCGCGCTGATGTCGCGCACCCGGTACGAGTGGACGCTGATCGACTACGCCATCTGGACCGCGGGCGCGGTGACCGTGCCGGTCTACGAGACCTCCTCCGCCGAGCAGGCCGAATGGATCCTGTCGGACTCGGGCGCGCGGGCCTGTTTCGTGGAGACGGCTTCGTATGGTGACATCATCGGCAGCTTCCGGGACCGGGTGCCCGCGCTCGAGCATCTGTGGCAGATCGAGCCCGCGGCCTCCGGGGGTTCGCTGGGTTCGCTGGATTCGCTGCGCGCGGCCGGCGGGGGCATCGGCGACGACGTCATCGCCGAGCGCGCGAGGACCGCCAAGGCGCCCGACCTGGCCACGGTCATCTACACCTCGGGCACCACCGGGCGCCCCAAGGGCTGCGAGCTGACCCACGAGAACCTGCTCTCCGACGTGCGCAACGCCTTCCTCGGGCCGCTGACCGTCGTGGCCGGGATCGAGAACCCGGGTACGCTGCTGTTCCTGCCGCTGGCGCACGTCTTCGCCCGGATCATCGAGGTGGGCTGCATCGAGGGCGGGATCGTGCTCGGGCACTGCGCGGACCTGACCGCGCTGCTGCCCGCCCTGGCCTCGTTCCGGCCGACGTTCATCCTGGCCGTGCCCAGGGTGTTCGAGAAGGTGTACCACGGCGCCGAGCAGAAGGCGGCCAGCGAGAAGAAGGGCGCGATCTTCGGCCGTGCGGTCCAGGTCGCGATCGCCTACAGCCGGGCGCTCGACGGCCCTGGCGGCCGTCCTTCGTTCGGTCTGCGGGCCCAGCACGCGCTGTTCGGCCGGCTGGTCTACGGCAAGCTGCGGGCCGCGCTCGGCGGCCGGGTGCAGTATGCCGTCTCCGGCGGCGCCGCGCTCAGCGAACGCCTCTGCCACTTCTTCCGCGGCGTCGGCGTTACCGTGCTCGAGGGATACGGCCTGACCGAGACGACCGCCGCGGCCACGGTGAACCGGCCGGACCGGAACAAGATCGGCACCGTCGGGCTGCCGCTGCCCGGCGTCGGGGTCAAGATCGCCGACGACGGCGAGATCCTGATCAGCGGGAAGAACGTCTTCCCCGGTTACTGGAGGAACGAGACGGCCACCAAGGAGGTCTTCGCCGAGGACGGCTGGCTCGCCACCGGCGACATCGGGGAACTCGACGAGGAGGGCTTCCTGAAGGTCACCGGCCGGAAGAAGGAGATGATCGTCACCGCAGGCGGCAAGAACGTGGCGCCCGCGGTGCTCGAGGACCGGCTCCGCAGCCACGCCCTGATCAGCCAGTGCATAGTGGTCGGCGACGGCAGGCCGTTCGTCGCCGCGCTGATCACGCTGGACGCCGACACGCTCGGGCCGTGGAAGGAAAGGCACGGCAAGCCGGCCGACGCCACCATCGCGTCGCTGCGCGAGGACCCGGACCTGGTGGCCGCCGTGCAGGCCGCCGTGGACGACGCCAATCAGGCCGTGTCCCGGGCGGAGTCGATCAGGAAGTTCCGGATCCTCGACGTCGACTTCACCCAGGAAGCCGGCCAGCTCACCGTCAAGCTCGGGATCCGCAGGAGCGTGCTGCTCAAGGACTTCGCCGCTGACATCGAGGCGCTGTATTCCTGAAGTCTTCGCGGTGCTCGCCTCGTGAGGTCTTCGCGTCCGCGGCCTTGGGCGCTTCCCGGCCGACCCTATGCGGGGCTTTGGGCCTTAGGGTCCAAGATCGCGGACAGTCGGGCGGCGGGAAGTTCCTCGCGCCACTCCCGGTCCACCCAGGCCAGGCCCTTCTCCCCCATGGCCCGGGCCTTCGCCGGGTCCTCGAGCAATTCGATGGTGCGCGCCGCCAGGCTGGCCGCGTCGCGGACGACGTAGCCGGTCTCGCCGTCGAGGATGGCGTCCGGGGCCCCGCCCGAGTCGCCGCCGATCACCGGCAGGCCGCTGGCCGACGCCTCCAGGTAGACGATGCCGAGGCCCTCGACGTCCAGCCCGCCCCGGCGGGTGCGGCAGGGCATGGCGAACACGTCCGTCGCGTCGTAGTAGCCGGGAAGTTCGGGCCACGGGACCGGGCCGGTGAAGACGACGTCGGCGGCCTGGCGGCGCCGCGCCAGTCGCCTGAGCGCGGGCGCGTAGGGGCCGTCGCCGACCAGCAGCAGCACCGCGTCGCTGACCTGCGCCTTGATCTCCGGCCAGGCCGTGATCAGTGTGTCCTGGCCCTTGCGCGGGACCATCCGGGACACGCAGGCCACCACCGGCCTGTTGTTGAGCCCGAGCCGCTGCCTGACCGTTTCGCCGCCCGCGCCCGGGCGGAAGAACGTCACGTCCACGCCGGGCGCCAGCCGGACCATCCGGCGCTGCGCCTCCGGGGACAGCGCGCGGGCCAGCCGGACCCGGAAGTACTCGCCCAGGTAGGTGACCACGTCGACCTCGTCGCCGATCCGGCGCAGCAGGGCGCGGGCGCCCGGCAGCGCGGCCCAGCCTGCCTCGTGGCCGTGGGTCAGCGCGACCGCCCTGGTCACCCCGGCTCGCTTGCGGAGCGCCGGGGTGATGAGGCCGAGTGGCGCGGCCGCGCCGAACAAGACCGTGTCGCAGCCGTGTTCCCGGGCGATGGCCGCGGCCCGGCGCGAAACGGCGGGCACCGGCAGCATGAGCGAGGTCGGGTGCCTGATGACCGGGAATGACTGCCGCGCGTCGAACTCCGCCGCGCCCTTCCAGGCGGGCGCGTACACGGTCACCGTGCCTTCGGGCAGCCGGGCGGCCAGCGCGTGCACGAACGACTGGATGCCGCCGCGACGGGGCGGGAAGTCGTTCGTGACGATCAGCGTGCGAGGCACCGGATGAGTGTATAGGGGCCGCGATCCAGCTGCGCTGGTGACGTCGCGGGGTCCCGGTGACCTGGCGGGGTCCGGTGACCTGGCGGGGTCCGGTGACCTGGCGTGCTTCAGCGGCCTGGCGGCACGAGTCCCTGGCCGGTGATGGCGCGGCGCTCGGCCTTCTTCTTCTCGTGCTCGCCGTAGACCAGCGTCCAGACGGCCAGGGACACCGCGAAGACGTAGGGCACCAGCTTGGAGCAGATCAGGGCAATCCCCGTCGACGTCGTCTCCACGATCGCGCCCCGGACGCCGGCCTCCACGAGATAGCCGACTCCCCAGGCCACGGTGATGGTCCGGAACGCCAGGCGGAACCCCGGGTACCGCCAGGCGGCGGTGACATCGCGGCCCTTCGGCGTGTCCGGGCCGAGGAGCTCTACCGCCAGGCGGAAGATCAGCGGCCGCCGCAGCCGGACCGAGAGCAGGCAGCCCAGGGCGAACACGATCGAGGGCACCGAGCCTTCCAGAAGGTAGAGCCTGGCGTTGTGGCCGGCCAGGCCCAGCACGGTGCCGACCACGATGCCGGCCAGGACGATCACCCCGATGACGTCGAGCCGCCGGTCCGCCAGGGCGCCGATAGCGATGCCCAGGGCCGGGAGCACGCCGCTGATCACGAGCGCAGCCACCGCGCTCATCCCGGCCGAGCGCAGCAGGCCGTAGGCGAGCAGCGGGCCGCCGAGATCGAAGACGACGATCATCGCGATCTGGCGCGGTCGGCTCAGCGGCCGGCGGTGATGACGGGATGACGGGCCGGGGAGGCTTCCCGGCTGCCCGCCATCGTCCACGCGATAAGGCTAGGCAACCGGCGGAAGTCCGGGTACAGCGGGGCTGCGCCGGCAGCATGCCCGCTCCGGTTCCTGGTTACGGGCGAAGGACCCCGTCCAGGCTGTCGGCGTACCAGGGCGTGCTCTCGGGGATCTTCTCCACGTCCATGCCGGTCTGCGGCGCGTCGATGATGTAGCCGCCGCCCACGTACATGGCCACGTGCCCCTCGCCGTTGTAGATCAGCAGGTCACCCGGTTCAAGGGAGGAGAGGGGGACGTGCGGCAGGGCGGCCCACTGCTCATAGGTGTCGCGCGGTATCTGCACGCCGGCGTACGCCCACGCCGCCTGTACCAGGCCAGAGCAGTCAAATCCCATATGGCACGGACCGGTGCCCCCGTACACGTAAGGACAGCCCAGCTGGTCGTAGACGAACGCGACCGCCTTGTCCGCCTGGGTGGTGGTCGGCCCGGTGTACGCCTGCGGCGCGGAGCTGCCGTTGGCGCCGATGGAGTTGCTCACGACCGTCTGCTGCTGCGGCACGGTCAGCCCGGCCAGCGTCGCCTTCTCGGTGTCGATGAGCTTGCCCAGGGAAGCCTTATGGGCGGCCAGCTGGCTCTTGAGGCTGGCGATCCCGGCCTCGGTGCGCTGCATCTGCTGCTCGACGCCGGCCAGCTGGCTGGCGTCGCTGAGCAGC